>JAESGJ010000218.1_pt1 | contig 67918 bp, 66 predicted proteins | sample 9266241 | NCBI WGS metagenome assembly JAESGJ01 (sample SAMN14514841, study PRJNA621669) | algae metagenome | isolation source: Brasilonema octagenarum HA4186-MV1 and co-occurring heterotrophs from wet... | place: USA: Manoa Valley, Hawaii | collected 2009-07-20
TTGCCGACGTAGAGGTCGTCGCGGGTGCGCAAGAAAGCGAGAATCTTTTTCCATTGCTCGCGGGTGAGTTTTGGGTCTGGCACGCTGGAGTGTTGAACATCTACACGAAAAAATCAACACAGCCTAGTCCTCGATTTCCTCGCGCAACTCTTCGGGAATGTAAACACTTGATTTCATGACATTTATCCTACCATGTGCTACTTCTCCTCTCCGAACCCGCGTTCCGCGTCCGTTAACTCGAGCACCACGGCGCGGTCTTTCACCCAATCGCTCGAGCCATCAGTGGTTGGGCTGAGCCGCGCCCCGAATCGCTTGTGCCATGCCCGCGTTGACCTCGAAGTGCGCTTCCAACCACGCCAGAATTGCCAGTGCCGAAGCGGGAGTGTGTTCGTACCCCTGCACGAATTGACCCAGATGCGCCGCCAATTCGGGCAAGCGTTGCTCCACGCGACGCTCTCGGCTGAACGGGTCAGGAAGCGCGTTCTGCGGCGTTTCCACAGTTTCAGCCAACTCGAGCACGTGGTTTACGGCGTACTGCTGCACGAACCGAGCCGCGATCAACTTCTCGCCCCGCCAGTACCGTTGCACACCAACGTACAGGTTTGTGAGCGCTTCGCCCAGGTTGTGCTCCAAGCGCGGTTCGGACGGGCTCGAGGGGATGGAGGATTGCGCGATGGTCTCAGGGACGTGCGCGGCTTTCCAGACGATGCGTCCAGCAGTGAACGAAGCCTGGAGGAGTTCGTGCAGTTCAAACACCGCGAACTCGCAGAACACGCCGTCGGTGTACAGCAGTTTGAACCCGTCCCTGGTGTTTTTGAATGCGTAAGTCACAGGGTAGAGCTTTGTCAGCCAGTGCAAGTCCGTCAGGAACTCCGTTTTGCAGCCGTCCTGCACGATTGCGAAGAAATCCAGGTCGGAGTATCCATCCAGACGCTCGAGTTCCGCACCGACCGATCCCAAGCCGATCAACGCGAGGGCTTTGCCGGTTTGCTCGAGGGACGCCCCGATTTGCTCGAGGCGCTGCAACAACAGTTCAGGTTGGGTTGACGGGGGCATAACGCATTAAACCTTGGACTCGAGGTGAGCATTGACAGCATGGGTTTTTTGTCGTGAAAGACGGTTTCGATGCTGCTCAGGCACACCTGCGTTGCTCGAGCCCAGCGGAGTTGTAAGCTTCTCCTCGATGCAGCAATACCACGACCTGCTCCGCCTCGTTTTGGAAACTGGCACGCGCAAATCCGACCGCACGGGCACGGGCACGTGGTCGGTGTTCGGGCATCAAGCGCGCTACGATTTGCGCGCCGGGTTCCCGCTGCTGACGACCAAGAAAGTGCACTGGAAAAGCGTCGCGCACGAACTCTTGTGGTTCCTGCGCGGCGACACGAACATCGCGTATCTCAAAGAGCACGGCGTCAGCATTTGGGATGAATGGGCTGACGGACACGGCGAGTTGGGTCAGGGTATTTACGGCAGCATGTGGCGCGCGTGGCCAAACCCCGACGGCTCGAGCGTGGACCAGATCAGCAACGTCGTGGAAACGATCAAGAAGAACCCCGACTCGAGGCGCTTGCTCGTCGTCGCGTACAACCCCAGCTTCGCGGACACGGTGAAACTCCCGCCGTGTCACTCGCTGTTTCAGTTCTACGTCGCGGATGGTCGCTTGTCCTGCCAGTTGTACCAGCGCAGCGCAGACATCTTTCTGGGCGTGCCGTTCAACATCGCAAGTTACGCATTGCTGACCCATATGATCGCGCACGTCACGAACCTCGAGGTGGGCGATTTCGTGCACACCTTGGGCGACGCACACTTGTACAGCAACCATTTGGAGCAAGCGCGGTTGCAACTGACCCGCGAGGCTCGAGCACTCCCACGCATGACTTTGAACCCGGCGGTGACGAACCTGTTTGACTTCCGCTTCGAGGACATTCTGCTCGAGGGGTACGATCCGCACCCGGCGATTAAAGCAGCGGTCGCGGTGTGAGCACGCAACTCGTGCTGGTCGCCGCACTGGATCAGGCTCGAGCGATTGGCAAGGGCGGCACGTTGCCGTGGCGCCTGCCGGACGATTTGAAACGCTTTAAACGCTTGACGCTCGGCAAGCCCGTGGTCATGGGGCGCAAGACCTTCGAGAGCATCGGACGTGCCCTCCCAGAACGGCGCAACATCGTGCTCACCCGAGACCCGAGCTTTGCGGCTGCCAATGTCGAAGTCGTGTATTCGCTCGAGGCAGCGCTCGAGCATCTAACCGGCGAAGTCTGCATCATCGGCGGTGGCGAGGTCTACGCACTCGCGCTGCCCACTGCTGCGCGGCTCGAGTTGACGCTGGTGGACACGGTGGTCGAAGGCGCGGACGCGTTTTTCCCGGCGTGGAACCAAACCGATTGGCTCGAGACACGGCGCGAGCACCACACTCCAGACGAACGGCACGCGTTTGCCTTTGATTTTGTGACCCTCGAGCGGCGCTGAACACCACCCCCAAGAAGTTAAGAGCTTTTTGAGAACAGTCTCATATTCCATACACGCCCCGCGTCCAAAGTCAAACGGTAGACGCATCACGGTTTCCACGGTGCGCGGAGGATCTATGAAAAGACTGATTGCTGGACTCGTTGCTGTCACGCTCGTGACGTTGCCGGTGATGGCGCAAACCCAACCGACCGACCCGAACGCACCCGCTGCCCCGACCGCGCCTGCCCAACCGGCCGCCCCAGCGCAACCAGCCGCGCAGCCGGCCACGCCGACCGCCGCGCAGTACTTCGCCAACGCGCAGCAACTCGCGGCGCAGGCGGAAATCGCCTACCCGCAAGCGTTCTCGGACTTGCCGCTGTGGGACTTTGCGCTCAGGAACGCGCAGGCGGCCACCGACACTGAACCGACGAACCTGGAGTACCTGCGTTACGCCGCCGAGCTGTACACGACGACGCAATGGTGGATTCGCGCGTACGAGATGTGGAAAATGTACGAATCCAAAACCGCGTTGGACGAAGAGGGCAAAACGCAAGCCGCGCTGTCGGCAGCGAAGCTCGGGTTCATGTCGCTGCAACGCGGAGCCAAGGCGGAAGCGGTCACGTTCCTGCAAGACTCCCTGCGTTGGAAGGATGACGCGGACGTGCGCAGTTTGCTGCAACGCGCCCAGCGCTAAACCCACTCGAGGGATTGTCGAGCAAATCAGCGGCCAAAGGGGCAGCCCTCTTTTCGCCGCTGATTTGCTTTGCCCAAGGCTAGGTTCGTGATCGCGGTGTGACAAAACCGATTGGAGCGGCCGCGCATCAGGGTTAACCTCGTTGTGGACCACGCTGGCAATCCAATGCACGCCGCAGTGGTCGCTGTTTCGCTCACCAGCGGAGGTTTACGCAGATGAAACCACTCCTTCACGCCCTCGTCGCCTCGAGCATCGGTCTCACCGTGGCAACGGCCTTGGCGCTCGGGACGCAACCCGGTGAACTTGTGTGGAAGCTCGACGGAGCCGCCGCCAGTTCACCCACGCTCGCTTTGGACGGCACGGTGTACTTGGGCACGAACGACCGCAATCTGGTCGCGTTGTACGGCGGTGCCCCGCTGTGGCGCGCGGAGACGGGCGGCACGGTCAAATCCTCGCCCGCCGTCGCCGCAGACGGCACGGTCTACGTCGGTTCGTACAGCAAGAGCCTGTTCGCGTTCGACCGCGACGGCAAGCTGAAATGGTCGTTCGCCGCCGGAGGCGACGTGTACACCTCGCCCGCCATCGCAGAGGATGGAACCGTGTACTTCGGCACGAGCGCGGGCTTGTTCTACGCGCTTTCCCCCGAGGGGCAGGCGCGTTGGCGGTTGAGCTTCAAGCCTTCGGTGTTTTCCTCGCCCGCGGTTGGTGCGGACGGCACCATCTATGTCGGCGCGCACGACAAGTCCCTGCACGCGATCAGCCCAACCGGGCAAGAGCTTTGGAAATTCCAAACCGGCAGCTTCATCTTCTCCTCGCCCGCGATTGCCAGCGACGGAACGGTGTACATCGGCTCGAGCGACAACACGCTGTACGCGGTGAACGCCGACGGGACGGAACGCTGGCGCTACACCACCGGCTTCTACGTGCTCTCGAGCCCCGTCATCGCTGCGGATGGCACGATCTACGTGGGGTCGCACGACAAGAAGCTGCACGCGATCAACCCGGACGGCACGCCGAAGTGGACGTTTGAAACCCGCGGCTTCGTCGCGGGCACGCCCGCCATCGCCGCCGATGGAACCGTGTATTTTGGCTCCTACGACGGCAACCTGTATGCCTTGGACGCGACCGGGCAACTGAAATGGAAGTTCAACGCGGGCGCGCGCATTGACAGCGCCCCGACGATCACCCGCGACGGTCTGGTGTACTTCACCGACATCAAAGGCACCACGTACGCCGTGCGCGGCGGCAGCCCGCTGGCAGTCGCACCCTGGAGCCGGTTCAAAGGCAACAACCAAGCAACCGGACGCGCCCTCGCACCCACGGCGCTCGAGGCGCAGTTCGCGCTCGAGGCAGCCGTCAGCCCAGCCCTGCTGCCGACCGCGACCGTGACGACTGCGCGACCCGCCGTGCCCGCCACCCAGAGCACCCCCCCGTCCGCTGCGCCCGCAGGGGCAACCGCTGGGCTCGCGCAAAAAGCGATCCTCGTGTCCGCGACGATCATGCTGCCCGTACGCGACCTCGCGGCGGTCGTCGGGGCTCAGGTCGTGAAGTTCGAGGGGCGCACCGCGACGCTGCAACGCGTTGGCTCGCAACTGCAACTGACCGTCGGGCGCGCCGGAACGGGGTTCCCCGCGCCGATCATGCACCAAGGCAGGATGTACGTGCCCCTGCGCGCGTTGAACGGCTTGCAAGGCGTCAGCATCGCCTGGGATGCCGCGACGCGCAACGTCGTCATCACCGTCGAAGGCCAGGTCGCGCGGGTGGCGCTGGACTTGGCGAAGCTGCCCAAAGTCTGAAACGCGCAGCCTGAGATTCGCACGCGTTTTTGCCCGAGGGTGACGCCTGTGGTGGTTACCCTCGAGCCTCGTGGTTTGTCTTCCCGTATCGTGTCCCCCATGAGACGATTGATCCTGGGCGCGCTGGTCGTGATCGCTTGCAGTTTGGGTACCGTCAAAGCGCAAGATTTCGGTGTGCAACTCGGCGTGCGACTCGAGGGCGTTCCCACCGCGGTTGACCCGTCCAGAGCCGCGTACCCCGCGCTCGGGGGACAACTCGGGCTCGAGGTGCAATTCGCGCAAGTCGGCGTCGGTGGACGAATCTCAGTCTCTAATTTTTTGTTGCTGCTGTGGCGTTTCGGGATTGACTTCTACGGGTCTTACTTGTTGCCGGACGGTTTGAGGCTGTACGCGGGCGCGGGAGCCTCAGGTGTCGGCGCAGCATTTGTCGGCGGCGGGTATTGGGATGTACACGCCTTGCTCGGTGTGCGTTTCGGCAGCGGGTTCTTCCTCGAGGCGACGCCGGGCATCGCGTTCGCGCAAACGTGTACACAGACCACGCCGCCGATGACGATGGACGCAGTGGTGAGACCGCTCGCCCAGCCTTGTTACGCTTACCAAGACCTGCGAATCCCGATGATCGGCATCAGCATCGGCTGGGTGTGGGCGATGCCCTGAACCTCGAGCGCGAACAAAAAGAGTTCAGCGCTGAATGAACTCAGGCGGCACTTCGTCTGTGAGCCACACCCCGTTGTCTGAGCGGTAAAACGTAAACCCAGTCGCGTGCATCTCGAGCGCATTGATTTTGAGCACCACCGCCTCGCCGTGGCGGTTGCCGACGCGTTCGGCGGTGTGCGGCTCTGCGGACAGGTGCACGTGGTGGCGCTTCATTCGCTGTAACCCAGTCTCGAGCACTCTCTCGAGCGCCGCTGCGGTCGTGCCGTGGTACAGCACCTCCGGCGGTGTGATTGGCTCGAGCCCCAAGTCCACGTCAACACTGTGCCCTTGGCTAGCGCGAATTTTTGTGCCGTCCTCGCTGAACGCGAAGCGCTGCTTGTCGTTGCGGCGCACGACCTCGTCCAGCTCATCGCGGGTCAGCGTGAAGCCTTTCTTGGCGAAGCCCTCGAGCAGCGCGTCCACGGCGACCCAACCGCCCACCTCCAGGGTGAGCCCAGCGCGTCCAGGGTCATGGCGCAGGGTTTTGGAGATCATCTTGGAGATTTGAACCATCTGACGGTGTTCCATGCGTTTAGTTTCGCGCATCTCGAGCGTTGGAGCCAGCGCCAATTGATCTACGCCAAATCAGTAAAACTGCCAGGAGACGAACCACTGGCCGCGCGTGTCGTCGCTGACACCGCGCCCGACGTACACCGTGCCACCGTCCACCCAGTTCAACCCGACTTTGCTTTCGGAATCAATTTGAAAGGCGAATCCAACTTTGCCGTGAAGCGGATTCTCGAGTACGCCATCGTCGTTCATCCGGTACGCCGCCCAGGTGACTTCGTGTTGGATGTTGCTGGGATACCCACCGATTTTGCTGCGGCGCTGATTGTTCAGATGCACACCACTGCGGTCAAAACCCGACACAATTTTCAGGTCTGGGTCATCGTAGACGGGATGGTCTGCAACCTCTGACCAACGCGCCTCGAAGCCTTTGCCGTGCAACCAACGTGGCGTGGCGAGGCTCGGGGGTGGCTCGAGTGCGACCAAACCCTCGGGGGATTCGTGGGCGCGTACACACCACGAACTGCGGTCGTCCTCCGGGTTGAAGCGTCGTGGGGCATCCACGAAAACCGTGATCAGCGCAATGTCGCTCAAAATCTCGGGCACGAACGGCGCTTGGGTGAGGTTCAACTGGCAGATGAACTCGAGCGGCTGCCCAAGGGCGTTCACGGGGTAGCCCTCACCCGCTTTGGCGAGCGGCGTCAACCCGAAATGCGACGCGTCGGGCGCACCCGTGGGACGAAACCCGCCCACCTCGAGCACGCTCGCGCGGCGGGTGTTGGCGCGGGTGAAGGTCTCGAGGTCACCCATGTTGCGGTGAATGTTACCTGCCAATCTTGAAACGCGGTCTCAATCGCGCACGATCACAGCGCCGTTCTCGCGGCTGAAATACGGCTCGATCAGCGATTCATCCAATGTCCACATTGAATCGGCTTTGCGCACGCGAAGAACGAACGCATGGATCAGGTGGTCGTCTTCACGCTGTTCAATCGCGCCGCGCACGAAGCAGCGGTGCATCACCAACTCTCGACAGCGTTCAAACCCCAATTGGTTCAGCACAGCCGGTCCCGACCATTGTTGGGAGGTGTTGTGTCCGTCGAACAAATCCAGCATTTCAGGACGGCTGGCATCACTGGGGCAGCCAAAGTAGAAATGGGTCTCGTCTTCGTAGGACCGCTCAAACCGTGTTCCCCACTGTGAATTGCTTCCCCATCCCATCGAGAGGTCAGTGCATGGGCGGTTGGGGCGCATGTACGCGTGATGGAGCAGGGATTTTTCGGCAGTGTGTTTGTCAATGACGCCGGGATGAGCCAAAACCGTTACGCCAGCTCGAGAAAACATCATGTCGCCAAACATCAAGCCTGGCCACATGACATCAACCACTTGGACAGGCAACCCGTTTTCTTCAGGCTCGACTTCGACAATCTCGTGGTGAAACGGACTGAAGGTCTCACATTGGAAGCTCGAGAATCCAATTTCAGTGAAGAACCACAGGTAACTGCGCCCGTTGAACCATGCGTTGTCTCCGTTTGTCCAAAGCTGATACAGCAGGAAATCGTTGCAACGGCTCAACGCATACAGGTTGTGCAGCGCTTCACCGGATGCGGTGTACTGGTTTGACCACGTGTTTCGACGCTTGAAACGGCTGTACTCCGCCAGCGTTGCCCGACTTGGCTCGAGCCAATGCTCGAGCAGACGAACCGCGGTTTTCCCAAGCTGGTCGCCTTCGAGCGCGTCGTGAAGGCTGTACCACAAGTCTCGGAAGCTGACGGGGGCTTCCAAGGGCGAGAACCGATGTTGTGGCTTTGAAGATGACCGAGGGTGCTTCACAACAGTTCGTTGATCCGCCGTTCCATCTCTGCCATCGCCCCCGGACCAAAACCGATCATCCACGAATGCACTTTGCCGTCGCGTCCGACGATGATGTTCCACGGCACGCCGCGACCGCCCCAACCGCGAAACAGGTCGCGTACCGCGTCGTTCGTCGCGCCGTACCAGATGTCGTAAGACACCGGATTCGCCTCCAAGTACGCCGCGCCTTTGTCCTTGGTCTCCCCGGTGTTGACGCCGACGACGCGCAAGCCTTTGTCTTTGAGGCGGTTGTACAGCGCGTTCAACTCCGGCATCTCCGCGCGGCACGGCGGGCACCACGAGCCCCAGAAGTTGACGACGACGACGCTGCCCAAAAGGTCTTTGAATTGCACGTCCTTGCCGCTGGCGTCTTGAAGCGCGAAGTTCGGCATCATCCCGCCTGGACGCATGCCCTCCACGACGGGCGCGTCGGAGAAGGCTTCGTTTTTGACGGTCTCGAGGATTGAGTCTTTGAAGCCCATGAAGAACTTGCGGATCACGCCGTCCTTGCCGATCAGGTACGCCCAGGAGAGGATCGGGTCATCCTCCAAGCCTTGCCATTCGTTCAGTTTCGCGCGCAGGTTCTCACTGCTCGAGGGGTCCTGCATCCAGACCTCGAACTTGAAGCCCTCTTGATCCGCGACGTACTTGACGGTGTTGGCGGAATCGTTGGCGTTCACGCCGATCACGCGCAGACCTTTATTGTCCTCCGCCAATTTCTCCACAAGGTCGTATTCGTTGCTGCAGGTCTGGCACGCCCTCGACCAGAAATAGAGGAACACCGGCTGCCCTTTGAGGTCCGCGAACTGCACGCTCTTCCCCTCGAGGTTTTGCGCCTTGAAGTTCGGCATCGCGTCGCCCGCGCGCAGCACTTGGGCATGCACCGGCACGGCGAGGATCGTCAGCGCGCAGACCAGCGACCACAGCAGTTTATTCATGGGAGGATTGTAGGGCAAAGGGCGAAAGGCAAAAGGAGAAGGCGACGGCGGCTCGAGCAGGACGCTATACTCGAGGGGCATTTCAGTTTGGACGTTGCAGCGCATCTCGAGCGTTTTGTTTTCATGTCATCTCGAGATGCGACGCTTGGCTCGAAGTTCACGTGTCTCGAGCGTAACAATCTCGAGTTTTGGTCAAGCATGCGTGAAAAAGTTGACACCGCACACATCGCCGACTTACACTTTGCTCGCGTACAACACGGGTTAAATCGGCTCCCGCGAGGGCTGAACCACCGCTTGTCTCTGGTTCGGTCTGCACTCGCGCCCGAGGGCATCCCCTCGAGGAAAGGAGCCCGTTTTGACGCTCGAAACCACGCCGCTTGCCCCTTCGCCGCTCACCGTGGAGCAATTGGAGCAGAACTTCCAAGAGTTGCTGCCCGCCATGACCACGCGCGAGGCGGTCGTCGAAGCCAACCGTTGCCTGTTCTGCTACGACGCCCCGTGCACGCACGCCTGCCCGACGCACATTGACATCCCTGCATTCATCAAAAAAATCGCGCGGGACAACGTGCGCGGCAGCGCCCGCGTGATCCTCGAGAGCAATTTTCTCGGTTCGACGTGTGCTCGAGTCTGTCCCGTGGAAGAACTCTGCGAAGGCGCGTGCGTCCTCGGCAGCGAGCACAACCCCATCGAGATCGGACGCTTGCAACGCTACGCCACCGATCACGTGCTCGAGAACAAGCTCGATCTGTTCAAGCCTGCGCCAGCCACGGGCAAGAAAATCGCCGTGATCGGTTCTGGTCCCGCTGGGCTCTCCTGCGCGGCGGAACTCGCCAAGCTCGGGCACAGCGTCACGGTGTTTGAAAAGAAACCGCAAGCGGGCGGCTTATCCACCTACGGCATCGTCGTCTTCCGCGAACCCGTGCAGGTCAGTTTGGCAGAAGTCGAAATGGTGCAGCGTTTGGGCGTGACGATCAAAACTGGCGTGACCATCGGTGCGGACATCGCCGTCGCCGACCTCGAGCGGGATTTTGATGCAATCTTCCTGGGGACAGGCTTGGGCAACGTGCCCGCCCTCGGCATTCCCGGCGAGGGCTTGCCCGGCGTCGTGGACGGCATCGAATTCATCGAACGCACCAAAACCCAAGCGTACTCGAGCATCCCTGTTGGCAAAAACGTCGCCGTGATCGGCGCGGGCAACACCGCCATAGACGCCGCGACCATTGCCAAACGCCTCGGCGCGGAACGCGTGACGATGGTCTACCGCCGCACCCCAGCGGAGATGACCGCGTACAACTTTGAATTTGAATTCGCCAAAAACGAAGGCATCGAATACCGCTTCCTAACAGCACCCTTCGCCGTGCGCGGCGAAACCCACGTCACGGGGTTGGAATGCGTGAAGATGCAACTCGGAGCCCCCGACTCGAGCGGACGACCACGCCCAGAACCCGTGCCGGACAGCAACTTTGTGCTCGAGTGCGACATGGTGATTACGGCAATTGGACAAGAAAAACGACCCACGCTCGCGCAAGCCCTCAACCTCGAAACGAAGAACGGCTACGTCGTCGTCAACCTCGAGACGAACGCGACCAGCAACCCCAAGGTGTTCGCAGGCGGGGATTGCGTGCGGCTCGTTGGCGACGCCAGCACGGTCATGGCAGTGCAAGACGGCAAGATCGCGGCGAGGGGGATGCACGCGCGGCTGCTCGAGACGATGGTGGTGGCCAATGATTGAGGGGTACGGGAGACGCCCCCTCACCCGCGCTGGCGCGCGGCCTCTCCCACCTGGGGAGAGGCTAGGTGGTGGGAGGGGGCGTGAGAGCGCTCTTGATGGTTTGCAGCACGCCCTCGAGGTTGCGGGTGATGTCGTGGTTCCAGAAACGCAGGATGCGGAAACTCTGACCCGCAAACCACGCGTCGCGCTCGAGGTCATACCCACTGGCCAAGTGCTGCAAGCCGTCGGCTTCGACGATTACGCGGTGCTCGAAGCACACGAAATCAGGGATGAACCGACCAATCGGTTTTTGCCGCTGGAACTTCACGCCCAACCGAGCATCGCGCAACTGCGCCCACAACAACCGCTCTGCCGGAGTCTGCCGCTGTCGCAGTTCACGCGCTCGAGGGGTCAACCTGCCCATCGCCCCACGCTACCACCCAGCCTCTCCCCTGGTGGGAGAGGCCGCGCCTCCGGCGCGGGTGAGGGGGCGTCCCAAGCCCGCGCTCCATTCCATCTCGAGCCCCGAAAGCAGGTCGCACCATGGCTGATCTAAGCACCGATTTCTGCGGCATCCGCTCCCCCAACCCGTTCTGGCTCGCCAGCGCCCCACCGACGAACAGCGGTCATCAAATCCACAAAGCGTTCGAGGCTGGTTGGGGCGGCGCGGTTTGGAAAACGATTGGCGCTCCGGTGCTGAACGTCTCCAACCGTTACGGCACAGTGAAGTATAACGGTCAGATCATCGGGTTGAACAACGTTGAATTGATTTCAGACCGTCCGCTCGAGATCAACCTGCGCGAGATCAAGGAGATCAAGCAACTCTGGCCTGACCGCGCGGTGATTGCGTCGGCGATGGTGGAGAGCAACCCGCAGGCGTGGAAGACGATCATCGAGCAGATCGAGGACACCGGCGCAGACGGCATTGAACTCAATTACGGTTGTCCGCACGGCATGTCGGAGCGCGGCATGGGCGCGGCGGTCGGGCAAGTGCCGGAGTACTGCGAACAGATCACCGCGTGGGTGCGGGAGTTCTCGAGTATTCCGGTGATCGTCAAGCTCACGCCGAACGTCACGAACATCAGCGCGTCGGCTCGAGCGGCGGTGGCTGGCGGCGCGCACGCGCTGAGCCTCATCAACACGATCAACAGCATCGTCGGCGTGAACCTCGAGACGTTTGAACTCTCCCCGAACATCGGTGGCAAGGGCGGGCACGGCGGGTATGCGGGACCGGCGGTCAAGCCAATTGCGTTGCACCTGATGTCGCAAGTTGCCCTGACCGACGAGGTGGCAAAGGCACGCCTGCCAATCAGCGGCATGGGCGGCATCACCACCTGGCAAGATGCAGCGGAATTCTTGCTGCTCGGAGCCTCGAGCCTTCAGGTCTGCACCGCCGCCATGCTGTACGGCTACCGCATCGTGGAGGACATGATTGACGGGCTGAGCAACTGGCTCGATTCAAAAGGCATCTCGAGCGTCAACCAGATCATCGGTGCTTCTCTGCCGCGCATCAGCGACTTCGGGGATTTTGACCTGGGCTTCAAAACCGTGGCGCGCATTGACCACGACCAATGCATTCAGTGCAACCTCTGCTACATCGCCTGCAACGACACCGAGCACCAATGCATCGACCTGAAACGCGGCGGCGAACTCGTCATGCCCGGATTTCACGAGCGTAACAATGGCAAAGTCACCGCAACCTCGAGCCGACCGTTCCCAGTCGTGCGCGAGAAAGACTGTGTGGGTTGCGACCTGTGCCACAACGTCTGCCCCGTTCCTGGGTGCATCACAATGGTCGAAGTGCCCAGCGGACGCGAAGGGACGACGTGGAAAGGCTTGATGGAAACGCGCCCGGAGGTCACGCAGGACTGGGAAGCGATGAAGCGGTATCGCGCAGAGGTTGGAATTGACATTCACTGAGTTGGGTAACGCTCCAACGATTGCAGTAATTCTCGCTCGAGCACGCGTTCTTCGAGATTCAATTTCAACAACCGCGCCGTTGCTTTGCCAATTTCGGTGAGACCCATGATTCTGGAACCCTTGAGCACGAAATGTTCAGCCCAACGGTTACGGCGGGGATGGAATAGGCGCACCACGTCCTCCGTCTCGAGGTCAATCGTGGCAATGTCGCTGCCTTTGAACCGATTGCACGTCAAACAGGCACAGCAGAGATTTTCGAAGATGGTCACTCCGCCGTGTTTCTCGGCAACGATGTGGTCAATCTCCATGCCGAAGAAGGTGTCATCCTCGTGAATCAGGCAGTATTCGCACCTGTCCTGAGCAGCGCTCAGCACCGCTCGCCGCAACGCCGCAGGGATGTGCGTCGTGCTCATTTCAAGTATTGGCGGGCTTTGGCTTTGGCGAGTCGCATCAAATGCTCGAGTTGCGAGGCTTGCTCGAGTTCGCGGGTTTCCGCGTCGGTGATGCTGCCATTCTTTTCACGTTCCACAAGCGTTCGCACTCGAGCCACAGCATGCTCGGACGGCTGGAACCGCGCCACATCAGCGGGGTTGCTGCCGTGTGCGATGAAATCCACGATCTCTTCGTATGCCAGCGTCATGCACGTTATCGTAGCGCAACATTGAACAGGGGGTTGGTATGACGTTGCTGATTAAAAACGGCGAGATCATCACAGCAGACTCGAGGTACATGGCGGACATCCTCGTGGAAGGGGAAACAATCTCGAGGATCGGGGTGAATCTCGAGGCTCCTGCGGATGCGGAAGTCATTGACGCCAGTGGCAAATTCGTGTTCCCCGGCTTCATTGACCCGCACGTGCACATCTACCTGCCATTCATGGCGACGTTTGCCAAGGACACGCACACGACGGGCAGTCAAGCTGCGCTGGTCGGTGGCACGACGACGTTCATCGAGATGTGCTGCCCGAGCCGCAACGACGATGCGCTCGAGGGGTACAAGCTGTGGAAGGACAAAGCGGCGGGGAACAGCGCGTGCGATTACACCTTCCACATGTCAGTGACAAAGTACGACGACAAAACCGAAGCGCAGCTTAGAGAAATCGTCGCGGATGGCATCAGCAGCTTCAAGATCTTTTTGTCGTACAAGAATTTCTTCGGCGTGGACGACAACGAGATGTACAAAACCATGACGCTCGCCAAGGAGTTGGGCGTGATCGTCACCGCGCACTGCGAGAACGCTGAACTCGTCGGGCAGTTGCAACAGCATCTCTTGGCGCAAGGCAAAACCGGACCCGAGTACCACGAACCCTCGAGACCCGAGAGCGTGGAAGCCGAGGGCACGAACCGCTTTGCGACGTTCTTGGAGAACACGGGCGCAACCGGGTACGTCGTGCACCTGTCCTGTCAGCCCGCGCTCGAGGCGGCGGTCGCGGCGAAGGCGAAGGGCATCCCGATTTTCGTGGAATCGGTGATCCCGCACTTCATGTTGGACAAGACGTATGCGGAACGTCCCGGCGTGGAAGGCATGAAGCACGTGATGTCCCCGCCGCTGCGCGACAAGCGCAACCAGAAACCGCTGTGGGACGCCCTCGCGCAGGGCATGATCGACACTGTGGGCACGGACCACTGCCCATTCGACACGACGCAGAAAATCATGGGCGAGGGCAATTTCACCGCGATCCCGAACGGCATTCCGGCTATTGAAGACCGCGTGAATTTGCTGTACACCTACGGCGTCTCGAGGGGAAGTTTAGACATTCACCGCTTCGTGGACGCCGCGAGCACCAAGAGCGCCAAGCTGTTTGGACTCTTCCCGCGCAAGGGCACGATTGCCGTGGGCAGCGACGCGGATTTGGTGATTTACGATCCCCAGTATCGCGGCGTGATCTCGAGCAAGACGCAGACGGTCAACAACGATTACAACGGTTTTGAAGGCATGGAGATCGACGGCAAACCCAGCGTCGTCACCGTGCGCGGACACGTCCAGGTCAGAGACGGGAAGTTCGTCGGAGACTCGAGCATTGGCGAATTTTTAAGAAGAAAACCGCAACACTTCTAAACTCTTGGAATGAACCACATGACTGGATTGAAGCTCGTCGCACTGGGCGCACTGTTGGTCGCGTCCCTGCCAGCCTGCTCGGGGTGGTTCGGTTGCGATTTGATGTACCGTTTCCCCTCGCTCGAGATGATGCCCAGTAAGACCGTCAACGCACCCGGCACGTTGACCTTGAAATCCGACGGCTTGGGCAACGGTTGCGGCGAGAACCGTCCCAGAGCAACCAGTGTCGCGTTTTACGCGGACGACGTTCGTATCGGCACGGACAACAGCTTTCCGTTCGAGGTGACGTGGCAAATCGCGCCCGGCAGGGACGGCATTCCCGCGACGGGCAACAAAACCGTGAATGTCTACGCCGTCATCAACACAGCCAACATGGAAGAAAGCCAGCGCGTTCCCGTGCAGGTCAACGCCGTGGGTGGTGCACCGTGAGCGAACTCGAGCGCAAACAGCAGGACTACCAGCGTTTCCTCGAGCAACCGGAGACGAACACGTTGCACTACGGCTCGAGGGCGATGCGTGGCAGGGTCGCGCTCGAGAATGACTTGTGTTTCTTCCTGCTGCACGAAGACGGCGCGGAGTTGCCTGGCAGCGGCATGATCTTGCCCAAAGCGCCGCGCGAAACCGTGTTTGACCTCACGCCGGACGAATGGCAGGCAACGTACACGCTTCTGCAAGACGCTCGAAGATTGCTTGAGGAAACGTATGCGCCGGACGGGTACACGGTTGGCTGGAACGTCCTCCCAGCGGGCGGTCAGCACGTGCCCATCGCGCACCTGCACGTCATCCCGCGCTTCAACGACGAGCCGTATGCCGCCAGGGGTTTGCGTTGGTGGCTGAAGCAACCCGAGAACCGCCGCCCAGAAGTCAAACGGTGATTTTTGGTGTGCCCTCGAGAGGAAGTGTGATGAAGTCCATGAACCAAGCAGATGCCTTGAACGACTTGGGCGATGAACAGCACGAAGCCGTGTGGCTCGAGAAGGTCGAACGTGGACACAGCAAGACCATTCCACTCGAAGAGGCATTGAAATTGGCTCGAGAAATGCGTGAGGTCAAACGATGATTCCACCCGGAAAACTCTCCTTGTTCATCCTCTCGAGCCTTGCTCTGCTCGTCGTTCCAGGTCCAGCCGTGCTCTACATCGTCACGCGCAGTCTGTCGCAAGGGCGCGCGGCGGGGTTGGTGAGCATGCTCGGCGTGAACAGCGGGGCGCTGTTGCATACGCTTGCCGCAGCGCTGGGCTTGAGTGCGATCCTGGTCTCGAGCGCATTGGCGTTTTCTGTCGTCAAATACGCGGGCGCGGCGTATTTGATTTACCTGGGCGTTCGGCAGTTTTTCACGAAGGGCGCACTCGAGCGGATTGAACTCAAACAGGATTCGCTCTCGAGGATTTACACGCAAGGCGTGGTCGTCAGCGTGCTCAACCCGAAACTCGCGCTGTTCTTCTTCGCGTTTCTGCCGCAATTCGTTGACCCTAGGCAGGGCAACGTCGCGTTGCAAATGCTCGGGCTGGGGCTGTTGTTCGTCGCGCTCGCCGCGTGCAGCGACGGGCTGTACGCGATGCTCTCCGGCAGTTTGGGTCGTTGGTTGCAACGCAATCCACGCTTCGCCAGTCGCCAGAAATACGTGACCGGCAGCGTCTACGTCGGCTTGGGCGTGACCGCAGCCGTGACGGGGAACCACCAGTGACGCAGACGCAGAGCCAATCGCAAACGGTCAGCAACCCTCGAGAATCGCTGGTCAGCGTGCGCGACGTGAGCATGGTCTACCGCACGCGCGACCTCAGCGGCGCGGCTTTGGAGACTATTGCCCTACAAGACGCCAACCTCGAGATCAGAGAAGGCGAATTCATCAGCCTGATCGGACCCAGCGGTTGCGGCAAAACCACGCTGCTGCGCTTACTGGCGGACCTGATCCAACCCTCGAGCGGCAGCATCACCATCGGCGGCAAAACCCCGCAACAAGCCCGAGAGGGGCGCGCTTACGGCTACGTCTTCCAAGCGCCCGCGTTGTTCGACTGGCGCACCGTGCAGCAAAACGTCACATTGCCGCTCGAGATCATGGGGTTCAGCAAAGAAGAACGCGCGGCTCGAGCCGAGAAGATGCTCAAACTCGTGGGCTTGGAGAAATTTGCGCGCAATTATCCCTGGCAACTCAGCGGCGGAATGCAACAACGCGCCAGCATCGCCAGGGCACTCGCGTTTGACCCGCAATTGATCTTCATGGACGAACCGTTCGGGGCGCTCGATGAGATCACCCGCGAAAACCTGAACCTCGAGTTGTTGCGCTTGTGGCGCGAGACGGGCAAAACCATCATCTTCGTCACGCACAGCATTCCCGAAGCTGTTTTTCTGAGCACCCGCATCGTCGTCATGACACCGCGACCCGGCAAGATTGAAACCGTCATCAACGTCGATTTACCCCAACCTCGAGATTTCGAGACCAGGGAATCGTCGCGGTTTTTTGAGATTGCGACGCAAGTGCGGGAGAGTTTGAAGCATGGGCACGGGTACGAGGTGGAGGGGTGAGGGCCCTCACCCCGGCGCTGGCGCGCCACCCCTCTCCCTCCAGGAGAGGGGAACGACAACAATCCACGAGAACCCTCTCCAACAGGGAGAGGGTGGCAGCGAAGCTGCCGGGTGAGGGTTTACGCGTCATCAGACAGCGGCGGGTACATTGGCGGCAGAACCAAAACAGCGCGCACGCTATCAAGCACGGCATCCAGGTTCTCGAGCACCTCTTCGTTCCGAATGCGCAACACACGGTAACGCTGGGCTTTAAACCAGGCATCTCGAGCATGGTCGTATTGAACGGCTTCTGGCGTGTCGTGCACAGCGCCGTCAATCTCGAGGACGAGGCTAGCGGATCGACAGTAAAAGTCAACGATATAGCGTCCTATGATTTTTTCGCGGGCAAATTTCGTGCGCTCGAGTTTGCGGTTTCGCAGGGCTTCCCACATGATTTGGGTGCTCGGTGTCGCGCGTTGGCGTTGCACGCGGGCAAGTTCCACGAGGTATGGCGGCAAACGGCTCACGGGGTTCAGTGTGGCACTTTGTCAGCCCGCATGAGGGGTCACATTCTATGACCCGTCGCCCCGCTCCCCTCATCCCCATGCTCGTCGTCGCCCTCGTCGCCATCGCCGTCTACCTGCCCGTGATGATCGCGCTGAACTCGAGCCAAGCGCAACGCCTGCTGTCTCGAGGGGCGACGCTTCCGTGCGGTGATGCGTTGTCTTGTGCGTTCAATTTGCGTTCCCCGGTGATGCCCGCGCCAAATCAGTTGCTCGAGGATTTCCCACGTTTGTATTGGCCACTGACCTCTCCGACGGGTGTGCCGTTCAATGCATTTTTCACGGGGTTGTCCACGGTGCTGGGTTTGCTGCTCGGCGCGTTGATCGGGTTGGCGCTCGCGGTGCTGCTGACCGTCTCGAGGGCGTTCGAGCGCGCGGTCTTGCCGTGGCTCGTGGCGTCGCAGACGGTGCCGATCATTGCGATTGCGCCGATGCTGGCGGTGGTGTTGGGGTCTAACGGCGTGCAGGGCATCGTGCCGAAGGTGTTGATCGCGGCGTACATCGCGTTCTTTCCGATTGCGATTGGCGTGGCGAAGGGGTTTAGGGGTCCTGATCCGTTGCAGGTGGATTTGATGCGGACGTACAACGCCTCGAGCGTGCAAACCTTTTCCAAACTGCGTTTTCCCTCGAGCGTGCCGTTTTTGTTCACGGCGTTCAAGATTGCGATGGCAGCGGCGCTGATCGGTGCGATTGTCGCAGAGGGCGCGACGATCACGGACGCGGGTTTGGGGCGGATGCTTTCGGAGAACTCGAGGGCGTCGGATGCGCGTGGGTTGTGGTTGGTGATGTTCGGGTGCGCCGCGCTGGGTATTTTCTTGGTGGCGCTGGTCGGTTGGGTGGAGAGGCTGGTGACGCCGTGGCGACGCGAACGTTGAGCGGTGCTCCGTCTCGAGGGTTGACGCTGGGGGCGCAGGTGGCGTTGGGCTCGAGCTTCACGGCGTTGGGCTTGGGTTTGATGTTGATGGCGATTCTGGGCAACATCGCCAATCTCGAGGCTTGGAGCGCGGGTGTGTTGCTGCTCGTGTACGCGGGGGCGCTCGTCGGCTTGATCGGTGTGGGCTTCGTCTCGAGCGCCGTGGTGCGCGTCTTGGCACGACCACGCGACAAGCAGAACCGTGATTTTCTCTCGAGGCAAGCGGTCAGCCTCGTGCCCGCGTTGTTGCTGGCGCTGGTCGCGGTCGTTGCCGTGGAGGGCTTGGTGCGCGGCTACGCCGTGCCGTTGGCGCAGATTCCCCCGCCGAGTGCGGTCTTGGTGAAGCTCTGGGAGGCTCGAGCGGTGCTGATGCGGGACACCGGAACCACGCTGCTCGAGGTGATGGTCGGGTTCATCGTTGGCGGTGCACTTGGGTTTGTCACCGCGATTTTGACGCAACGCTCCCGGTTTCTCGAGGCGGGGTTGATGCCGTATGCGACGCTGTTCAGCAGCATTCCCATCGTCGCGCTCGCGCCGGTCATCGTGAAAACGATGGGCGTGGACTGGCAATCCAAAGCCGTCGTCGTCGGCATCACCGTGTTCTTCCCGATTTTGCTGAACACCGCTCGGGGCTTGGCGGAAGTCAACCCGTTGCACGTGGATTTGATGCGTTCGTATGCCGCCCCCGGCAGCCGCGAGTTCACGTTCCTGCGCATCCCCAACGCGCTTCCATACATCTTCAACGGCTTGAAAACCAGCGCGGTGCTGGCGCTGATTGCCGCCATCGTCGCGGAGTTCTTCGGCGCGAACGGTTCCGGGCTGGGGTTTCGCATCGTTGTCGAAATCGGAACCTCGAGCCTTGACACGGTTTGGGCGGCAATTAACATTGCTTCAGTGCTCGGGATTACGGTTTATAATGCGCTGGCACTGCTCGAGCGTCGCGTCACAGGTTGGCACGCCTCGAACCGACTTGGTGATTAGCGGGGGCGTCTTTTCATACCTCGAGCGAGGGTTTCGGTTTTGGTTCCACGGGTGTTTTCACACCCTTTGAACGCGTTTCACGGAGGGAAGTATGAAGAAAGTCGTGCTCGCATCCGCCGCGATCCTCACCGCCGCCCTCGCCGGGGCTGCGCTCGTCTCCACGCAAGCGCAAACCGCCGCGCGTCCGCCCGTGCAGGTCAAGCTGCAACTGAAGTGGTTCCCGCAAAGCCAGTTCGCTGGGTACTTCGTCGCGCAATCGCGCGGGTACTTCCGCGCCGAAGGCTTGGATGTGACGCTGGTGCCTGCTGGCGACGCCAACCCGGTTGGTGCGGTCGCCGCTGGAGCCGCGGATTTCGGCACGACTTGGATCACGGATTTCCTGGTCAGCCGCGAGAAAGGTCAGAAGATTGTCCACATCGCGCAGATGTTCCAGCGCTCCGGCTTTACGCTGGTCACGCTCGCGGACAGCGGCATCAAGACCGTCGCCGACTTGAAGGGCAAGAAGGTCGGCGTGTGGCCCGGCGGCAACGAATACCCGGTCGTGGCGCTTGCCAAAAAAGCGGGCTTGACCACGAGCCTGGACTCCACGGTCGCCAGCCCGGACATCACGGCGGTCACGTACCCGTTTGACCCCAGCTTGGTCTTCCCGGACAAGGTGGACGCGGTCAGCGCGATGACCTACAACGAGGTCAACCAGATCGTCGGCTTGGGCTTCCCGCTGAACAAATTGAACATCATGCGCCTCCCGGACATGGGCGTGAATTTGCTCGAGGACTTGATGTTCGCTCCTGAATCCGTGCTCGCCAACCGCAACTTCAAGAACAGCGGCTTGACTGGGCGCGAAGTCGCCACGCGCCTGATTCGCGCCAGCATCAAAGGCTGGAACTGGGCGGTGCAAAACCAAGGCGCTGCCGTGGACATTGTGCTTCCCAAGTGCGGCAACACGTGTAAAGGCAGCGGCGCGATTGATGCCCGCGACCACCAGACTTGGCAGATGAAGGAAATCGCCAAGCTGTACTACGCCGGTCCGACCTTGAAGGGCTTCGCCGGATACTTGGACCCCGTGGCGTACAAAGCGAACGTGGATTTGCTGCGCGACCTCGGCGTGTTGAAACGCGCACCGGACGCGGGCGCGGTGGATTACACGATGTGGGAGCGTGCGACCGGCAAAAAAGCTGGAACGATGAAGTAATACGGACTTCCGTTTATTCACTTCATTTTCGCTCTCGCAAAGATTACGTTCAACACGGCATCCGCAGCCATTCCTACGCCTTCAAAGGCGGGCAAATTTAGAAAATTTGCCGGAATTGATATAAAGCAACGCTTCTCGAGGGGCGGGGCGTGTGGTGCAACAAGCACTGTGCGCCCCATTTTTTCTTTGTGCGGGGTGAATGTTCAGCGCTGAACATTTTGAGGCGGGACTCGAGGGTGTTTCATGCCTGTGCTCGAGGTATGTGCCCGATGGTTTCTCGGGGAACGTGCCGAGAGGTCTGCGGGCTCGAGAAACCGTGGCGGCGCGACTGCTCGAGCGGGTTTGCGTTGCCTCTCGAGCGCTGTTTCTTCCCGAACGAACCCGGAGAATGGACATTGACCTCGAGCGGGCTTGTCCGAGGGCAACGCCGGTATCCTCAAATACTGACAAAACTTATCAGTGTTCGTAGGTTGTGCCCAAGCCCACATTGAAGGGCGAACGGCGCACCCACACCAGCACCACACACCAGCGCCGCGCAATGATCCGCCGAGGAACCCGATGCCCACCCTTCAACCCATGCGAATGTCCACCGCCTGTCCTTCAGGCTGTTGTCCGCGTTGAAGCACAGGCAACCCCGCCCCGTTCCCCGCGATCCACAACGTTCCTCGCGCGCCACGCACACCGTGATCGCGCACCTTCCACAGGCTCGAGAGAGGAGGCACTTGATGCACCTCACCGCGCGGCGATGTCGCCCAAGACGCTGAGCGCCCCGAAACCGCATCGTCCTTCTTCAACCCGTGCCCATCGGCTCGAGCGGTCACCGGCACCCGTCCGTGACCCATCGCCTCGAGCCCTTCGAAAGGTCGTGCCATGAGCACCCCAACCCCGCCCGATCTCTACTGGTTCATCCCCTCCGCAGGCGACGGCCGCACCCTCGGCGCACCCACGCGCCCCAGCAACTTTGCCTATTTGACCAGCGTCGCCCAAGCCGCCGACACCCTGGGCTTCGACGGCGTGCTGCTGCCCACCGGGGGGTTCAGCGAGGACACCCTCGTCACCGCAAGCGCCCTCTCGAGCCTGACGCGTCACCTGCGCTTCCTCGTCGCCCTGCGTCCCGGTTTGATCTCCCCAGTGCTCGCCGCGCGCATCACCGCCTCCTTGGACCGCATTTCAAACGGGCGCGTCAACCTCAACGTCGTCAGCGGCAGCGGCAATTTCGACGGCGAAGGTCTGAACTTGACGCAAGCCCAGCGCTACGCCCTGACCCGCGAATGGCTCGAGGTTTTCCGCGCGTTGTTGCGCGGCGACGAAGTCAACCACGCGGGCGAGCACCTGCAGGTTCACGGTGGACGCGCGCACCTGCCGAGCGTGCAACGCCCGTACCCACCGATTTACTTCGGCGGCTCGAGCGACGCGGCGCGCGACGTGGCGGGCGAGCACGCGGACGTGTACCTGTCCTGGGGCGAGCGCCCCGAAGAGGTGCGCGAGAAGTTCGACGGCGTGCGCGCGAAAGCCGCGGCACTGGGGCGCCGCGTGCGCTTCGGGTTGCGGGCCCACATCATCGTCCGTGAGCGCGAGGAGGACGCGTGGCGCGACGCCGATGCGCTCATCGCGCACCTGAGCGACGAGCAGATCGCCAAAGCCCAAGCGGGCTTCGCAGCCTCCGAATCCGAGGGACAGCGGCGCATGGCGCGCTTGCACGGCGGCTCGAGGGATCAGTTGCGCGTCGGCAAGAACCTCTGGGCGGGCGTGGGCTTGGTGCGCGGCGGCGCGGGCACAACCTTCGTCGGCAACCCCGAAAACGTCGCCGCGGCGCTGCGCGAGTACCAGGACTTGGGCGTGGACACCTTCGTGCTCTCCGGGTACCCGCACTTGGAAGAGGCGTACCGCACGGCGGAATTGCTGTTCCCGGCAATCGGCAAGAGCAGCCCAGCGTTTCAAACCCAGTCGCAAGCTGTGGAACGCGCCGTCACCGTCGCGGGTTCCGCGACCATCGGGCGGTTCTCGAGCATTTGAGTCGGCAGGCGCACCACCGTTTGGCGCACCACCGTTTGGCGCACCGTCGTTCAGTGCACCCTGGTTCAGTGCACCCTCGAGATTCGGGGTCGCGCAATAATCCGCAGGCATTTGAAATCGCCCGCACCGGAGCCGGGTTCACTGTTTTTCCAGCCGTTCCCCAGGGCACCCGCCCATCCTCGAGCCTTGCCCGTCGAACCGCACTGTCTCGCACTGTCTCGCACCCTATCAACACACCCCAGGAGCCCCCATGCACAGATTTCGATTCGGCATCCTCGCCGCTGCGCTCGCTCTCGCCGTCGGCGTCTCCAGCGCGCAGAACACGGGCGTGACCTTCAACATCGGCTATCAAAAGGGCGGGTTGCCCGCGTTCTTAAAGGGCAACGAAACCCTGGAAAAATACAAGCGCCAAGGCATCAATTTCTCGTGGACGCTGTTCACGTCGGGACCACCGCTGCTCGAGGCGATGAACGCAGGCGCGGTGGATTTCGGCAGCGTCGGCGATGCGCCGGGCGTGTTCGCGGTCGCGGGCGGCGCGGACCTGCGTTTTGTGGCGGTCAGCGAGAACAAGAACCCGGCTGCCGACACCAGCGAAGCCTTGATCGTGCCCGTGAATTCGCCAGCAAGGAGCGTGGCGGATTTGAAGGGCAAGAAAATCGCGCTGGCGCGCGGCTCGAGCGCACATTACTTTACCTACAACGCGCTCAAGGAAGCCGGGCTGAACATCACCAAAGACGTGCAAGTCGTCGCACTGCAACCGCCCGACGCCCGTCCCGCTCTGGAAAGCGGCGCAGTGGACGCTTGGGCGATTTGGGAACCCTACCTGTCGATCACCTTGGCCGGTGGCAAGGTGCGCGTGCTGCGCGACCACAAAGGTTTGGGGCGCGGCAACGGCTATCACCTGACTTCCGGCGCGGTGCTCAAGAGTCCCGGCAAGCTGCGCGCGCTGCAAACACTGTTGCGCGAACTGGACGCGACTTCGGCGTGGGCCAACCGCAACCTGCCCAAAGTGGTCGACGTGCTCAATGCGGAACTGGGCATTCCCAAAGAAATTTTGAACCAGACCGTGCCCAAGGGCGTGCCGTACAACATCCGCGAGTTTCGCGCGGGCGATTTAAAGCCGCTGCAAAAACTCGCCGACGCCTTTTTTGAAGTCAACGTGCTGCCCAAAGCACTGACCCTCACGCGCGAGCACTACGCCGCGCTGCCCGCGTTCGGCACAGAGGCAAGGTGAGCCCGACGGACACCGCGCCCACGCTCGAGAACGCGCCCGAAACCGTGCGCCGCCCGGCCCGACGCCCGAGGTCGCGTTCGGGGGTCGCGGCAGCCCCGCCCGAATGGCTGCGTTGGATCGTGCCCGCACTGCTGCTCTTGGCGTGGCAACTCGCCTCGAGCATGGGCTGGCTCAACCCGCGCGTGCTGCCTGCGCCCAGCGCCATCGGTGGCGCGCTCTGGGAACTGCTCCTCAGCGGCAAGCTCGCCGAGCACTTCCTGGTCAGCCTGGGGCGCGCGCTCGTCGGCGTCAGCATCGGCGCGGGACTGGGCTTCGCGCTGGGCTTATTGAACGGCACGCAACGCACAGCGCACACGCTCTTGGACAGCACTTTGCAGATGGTCCGCACCGTGCCCAGCTTGGCGTTGATTCCGCTGGTGATCCTGTGGTTCGGGGTGGGCGAAGCGGGCAAGTACTTCCTGATTGCGCTGGCGACGTTCTTCCCGGTGTACATCAACACCTTGCACGGCGTGCAGGGCATCGACCCCAAACTGCTCGAGATGGGCCGGGTGTACGGCCTGTCCCCTTGGGCGTTGTTCCGCCGCGTGCTCTTGCCCGGTGCGTTGCCCAGCGTGCTCGTGGGCTTGCGGTACGCCCTGGGAATCTCGTGGTTGGCGCTCGTCGTCTCCGAATCCTTCGGCGCGCAGAGCGGCATTGGTTTCCTGGCGATGGAAGCCCGCGAGTTCTTCCGTACCGACGTGATCGTGCTCAGCATCCTGATCTACGCGCTGATCGGCAAGACCGTGGACAGCCTGGTGCGCCTTTTGGAACGGCGGTGGTTGCCGTGGCACACGGGTTTGAACCGCTGAAGGTCGCGCCCACGCCGCCCGTGGTGGCGCGCGGCGCGGGCGTGGAGCTGCACGACTTGACCGTCGGTTACGGTGAGCGCCGCGTGCTCGAGGGCGTCACCCTCGAGGTGACCGCGGGCGAGTTGATCGCGGTGATCGGCAAGAGTGGCAGCGGCAAGACCACGCTGCTGCGCGCGCTGGCGGGGTTGACGCCGCACAGCGGTGGCGTGTTGCGCGTCACGCATCCCGGTGAAACCCCGCGCGTGCGCGTCATGTTCCAAGAGGATCGCCTATTGCCGTGGGCGCGCGTGCTCGACAATGTCGCGCTCGGTTTGTCGGCGGAGCAGGTCGCGGCGGCTCGGGGGGTGCTGGCGGCTGTCGGCTTGTCGAAGCGGGCGCGGGAGTTTCCGCACACGCTCAGCGGCGGGCAGCGCCAACGCGTCGCCTTGGCGCGCGCCCTGGCGCACCGCCCGAACCTGCTCTTGCTGGACGAGCCGTTCGGTGCGTTGGACGCGATCACGCGCGGGGAGATGCAAGCGTTGGTCGAAGCCTTGTGGCTCGAGACCGGCATCACGGTGCTCTTGGTCACGCACGACATCGACGAAGCCCTGCGCTTGGCGGATCGCGTGATCGTGCTGCGCGACGGGCGCATCAGCCAAGACCTGCGTTTGAACGCGCCGCGCCCGCGCCGCCGCACGCACCCAGAATTGCTGGCGTTGCGCGACGCCCTCGAGGAGGCGCTGTGAACGCACTGTCTTAAAACGCACCCTGGTCAACGGGCAAGGTTGGAGGGGCGGGCTTGTCCGCCCCGGCGCTGTCCTTGTGGTTCGCAAGGCGTGGTCGCACGGCGGCGTAGTAATCTCGCGCCATGCAGACAGCGTTGCAGCTCTACACGGTGCGGGACGCGCTTCAAGCCGACGTTCACGGAACCCTCGAAGCCATCGGGCAATTGGGCTTGGACGGCGTGGAACTCGCCGGATCGTTCGGCGGGTTGACGCCCGAAGCGTTCAAAGCCAAGCTCGAGGGCTTGAACCTGCGCGTCTGTGGGATGCACGTTGGGCTGGACACCCTCGAGACCGAGTTGGAAGCGCAGCTTGAACTGGCGCGTTTCTTCAGTGCGCCGTACTTGGTCTGCCCGTGGCTGCCCGAAACCCTTTACGCGAGCGGTTGGGACGCGCCGATTGCCAAACTCACCGCGATTCGACAGCGCCTCGAGGGGTCTGGCGTGGGCTTGGCGTACCACAACCACCGCTTCGAGTTTGAAACGCGTCACGGCGACGGATACGCGCTGGACGCCATCGCGGGCGCAGAGATCAATTTGGAGTTGGACATCGCCTGGGCGCACGCCGCTGGCGTCGACCCGGCAGCGTACCTGCGCGCCCATGCCGGGCACGTGCCGCTCGTGCACGTCAAGGACGTGGCGGACGTCGCTGACCAAGATTGGCAGACCGTGGAACTCGGGCGGGGCAGCGTGGATCTGAACGCGGCGATCACGGCGGCGCGAGACGCGGGCGCAGAATGGCTGATTTTGGAGCAAGACCACTGCGCTGGAAATGCGCTCGACAGCGTGCGTGAAAACGTGCGTTGGATGCAAACCCGCTGGGCATGACGCGAAAGTCGCTGGCAGTGGCACAATGGAGTCCATGACCCTGCCGACCGTCGTTTTCCTGCACGCCTTTCCGCTCAACAACGCGATGTGGGAACCGCAACTGCACGCGGTCGGTGGCACGGGATTCCCGGTGCTGGCGCTGGATTTCCCTGGCTTCGGACGGGCGCAGAGCCGCGGCGAGCGCACCGTGCAGGAGTACGCGCAGTCCATACTCGATCAACTCGAGGCTGCGCGGGTGAAAGAGGCGGTGCTCGTCGGGTTGTCGCTGGGCGGGTACGTCGCGTTCCGGTTGCTGGAGCGGCGCGCGGAGTTGTTCAAAGGGCTGGTGCTGGCGGACACCAAAGCCACACCGGACGCCCCGGACGCGCGCACGAAGCGCTTGCAGATGGCGGCGCGCGTGGAGCGCGAGGGCACCGCGTTTTTGTTGACTGAATTGGTGCCCAAGCTGCTCGCGCCGCACGCCGCGCCCGCGACCGTGGAGCACGTGCAAACCATCGTCCGCAAAGCCGCGCCGAGCGCCGTGTACAACGCGCTCGCCGCCCTTGCCAGCCGACCGGACTCCCGCCCTGGCTTGGAGGACATCGCCATCCCCACGCTCGTGCTGGTCGGAGACCAAGACGCGGTCACGCCCCTCAGCGACGCCAAGGACTTGGCGCACGGCACTCCCGGCGCGCGCTTGGAAATCATCCCCGAAGCCGGGCACCTCTCCAACCTCGAGCGACCCGAGGCGTTCAACGCTGTGCTGCTGCGGTTTCTCGAGCAGTTCAGGGGGTGATGGCTCGAGAACCATCGGGCTGTGACCGCTCGCCCCGAGGGGTGGTCGCACCAGATTCAGCCAATCTCGAGCTTTTCCTCGAGCACCCGTTGCACCGGACACGGACAAGTCGTGTTCCTGCGCCAGCCAGACTCGAGCCATCCGAATCAGAAATCAGACCGCGCCCCTCGAGCCCTATTCTGAACGGTCACAAGCCTGACACGGACGCACGCTAAGCTGCGCGCATGGTTCGACAGTTACGCATTTGGTTGCCTTGCGTTTGGGTGATGTTGGCCCAAAGCGCCGGGGCGCAATTTCAAGCGCAGAATGGTTGGGGGTTGCCGCGCCAACTCACCACCAGCGCGGTCACGCAGGGGCTCGTCGTGGACACAGGAGCGGGGCGCGTCGCGTACGCCGACCAGGCGGGCATCAAAGCGCAACCCTTGGACGGCTCGAGCCCGACGACACTCGTGGAACAGATCGGCGTCCGCAATTTGGTCGGCACGGGCGGCGGGGCATCGCTGGCGCTGGCGTGGTACGCGCGCAGCCTGACGGACACGAACGCCGTGTGGGGCTGGTTCAAGGGTCAGGCGCGCAAAATCGCGGAAAGCGAGAACCAGAGCGTCGCGGTGACGCTGCTGAACGGACAGCCGCTGGTGGCGTTCATCGGCAGCCAAGGCGACGACACGACCGTGAACCTTTGGCGCTGGGGCAGTCAACGCCCCGAAATCGCCTACCGCACGAAGCTGAACGTCGGCGCGCTGGCGCTCGAGGCGACGCCGAACGGACGCATCGCTGTGTTCTTCGCGGAAGGGTTTCGGAACGCGCAGGACGAAAAGTACGACGCGGTGCTGCTCGAGGGGACGCCTGCGCTCGCGGGCACATCAGCACTCGAGGGTGCGTTCAAGCGCACGCGCGTCGGGGCGGCCGTGTACACCGGACGCGAGCAGCGCTACGCGGTCGCGGTGCGCGGCGAACGCCTGATGCCGGTGTGGTGGTTTGAATCCGACGAGGACCAACGCATCGCCGCGCTGACCAAGCGCCACCGCCCGCGCTTGGCAATCTGGGACGGCACCCAAGCGCGCGGGTTCGCGCCGCCCGGCGACAGCCTCGGACAGATCGGGAACGCGTTTTTTTACAACATCGGCACGGACATCAACGCATTGGACCTGAGCACTTTTGGGACCACGCGCGCGATGATCGCCCCCAGGGGCATCAACGCCGCTGCGGTCGCGCAAGGCGCGGACGGCGTGCGTTACGCCGCTTGGCAAAGCATCGAGGGCGACGGTTTCACTTCCAGCCTGTGGGTCAGCGACAGCCGCATCGCCTACCAACCGACAACCCTGGACCGAATCAGCGTCGCCTTTGGGTGGAACCCGTGGTACGCCGTGCAGAGCGCCTTGGGGCAAGTCATCATCGCGGTGATGGCGGCCGCGGGCGCGGTGATGCTGACCGCCCCCTTTGTTTGGTTGCTCAGCGCGCGCCTGCGCAAACGCATCGGCTTGTGGGCAGCGGTTGCCATCGGTGCAGCGGTCGTCGTGCTGATCCGGGCGTACACGGGCACGGTCAGCCTGCCCGATTGGGGCTTCGCGCCGCTGCTGACCCCGCCGTGGTGGACGGTCGCGCTCGGCGTCGCGCTGGGCGCGGGGTTGGTCTGGACGTTCAGGCGTCGCCTGCAAGCCACGGAACTCAGCCCGACGCTCGCCTCGAGCCTGGTGGTGTTGAGCGGCGTGTTCATCATGGTGTTCTCGAGGGCAGGGTTCTTGCGGTACTGACGGCAGGCTCGAGACCGTTGAAGCGTCTGCAATAGCCCATCTCGAGAATCATGTCGAAGAAGGACGGACCCGCTATACCGGACGGGGACAGCGACCATTGCGCGCGTCGAACCCATGTTCGCATGGGCACAGCACCCATGTTCGCATGGGCGAAACGGCGCGACCCCCGTCCCTACACAAACGCTCGAGCGTTACGGCGCGCCAATGCGGTTCGGGGGCCACAAACGAAACACCGCGCGTCCGGCAATGTCCGCGCGCACCACGGGTCCGAAGGCGCGTGAATCCAAGCTCGCGCCACGGGCGCGGTTGTCGCCCATGACGTAGTACGTGCCGGGGCGCACGACGGTCTTCATCGCGTCGTCCACGGCGCGGGCGCTCGAGGCGTAGGTCTCCGTCAAGCGCGTCTCATTGATGTACACGACGCCCGCGCGGACCTCCACGGTGTCGCCGGGCACGCCGACGACGCGTTTAATCAGGTACGGGCGGAAGGGCACGTCGCGCAGCGCGTCCCAGTTGAAGAACCCCAACAGCGGCAGGCTCTCGAGATACCTCGAGATCGGTTCGCTCGAGGCGGGGTTGCCTTCGGGTGCGCGGGTGACGATGATGTCGCCGCGCCGAATGTAATTGGGGCGGATGCCCCAGGACTCCAGCCAGCGCTCGGCTTTGAGGACGATCAGGTAATCGCCGGTTTCGAGCGTCGGGCTCATGCTCTCGCCGCGCACGCCGACGGGGATGGCGGCAAAGGTGATGACCAGGTACACGGGCAGCACGGTTTCCAGGATGATCTCGCGCCAGAAGCGCTGCCAGAACGGGCGCGGCTTGGGTTTCGGCGCAGTGCTCGAGACGGTCGGGCTCGAGACAACCGGATTCGAGGCGATAGGGCTCGAGGAAACAACAACGCTCGAGGGAACAGCAACGCTTGAGGGTGCGGACTCGCTCGGGTAGAGCTGCGCCAAGCACTCGAGGACATCGCGCGTCGTGACCGTGCCGTTTGCGCCCGTGCCCGGCAACATTCGCCAGTCAATCTGGTTTTGCTCCGCGAGCTTGCGCGCCGCGTCCTCGATGGGCGGGTCGCTGGCGGGGCGCGTGGGGTCGGACACGCTGGGGATTGTACCCGCGCGGTGGTGAGAACGCGGCTCGGCTCGAGGCGAAAAGACCTGGAAGTAACCACGCGGTTTCTTCACGTGGCGTTTTGTACAATTCCCCCCAATGCGTCGCGTTCTCGTCGGGTTGGTGCTGTTCATCGTCGCTTGCGCCTTGGTGGTGGTCGGCGTCGGCGCGTACCTGCTCGCCCCGACGGGTGCTGGCAAGGCGACGCTCGAGGTCAAACCGGGCATGGGCGTCGTGGAGATCGCCAATCAACTGGAATCCGAACGCCTCGTGCGCTCAGGCTTCGTGTTCGGGCTGGTGATGCGCTACACGGGCGCGGACCGCCGCATCCGCGAGGGCTTTTTTGATTTGAGCGGCGCGCAGGACAATTTCGCTTTGGCGCGCAGCATCGCCGGTCGCGGTCGCCCGCGCGAGGTGCGCTTGACGATTCCCGAGGGCTGGCGCTTGGCAGAGGTCGTCACGCGGCTCGAGGGCTTGGGGTTGTCGAACCGCGCGGAGTTGGAGACGGCGTTCAGGAACACGGCGCTCTTGCCGTACACGGCGGGCGCACCGAACCTGGAAGGCTTCCTGTTCCCGGCGACGTACCCGTTCAGACCGGAGACGACGGCGGCGCAAATCGCGCAGACCTTGACGCGCCGCTTCACGCAGGAGATCACGCCCGCGCGGTTGAAGCGACTCGAGGCATTGAAGCTCAGCGTCTACCAATGGGTCACGCTCGCCAGCATCGTGCAGGTCGAGGCGGGCAAGCTCAGCGAGATGCCGCTGATCGCGGGTATCTTCCTCAATCGTTTGGAGATCGGCATGCCATTGCAGAGTGACCCGACGATTGCCTATGGGCTGGGGAAGCGCTTGAACGAACTCAACCGCCGCGCGGGAGACTTTACAAACGACACGCCGTACAACTCCTACACCCGCCGAGGTTTGCCGCCCACGCCCATCGCCAACCCTGGCGAGGCGGCTTTGGAGGCGGTGCTGAACGCCGACCGAAATTCTGACGCGGGCAAGCCGTGGCTGTACTTCGTGCACGGCTTGAAGGGCGAGTTCAAACCGAACACCGATTTTCAAAGCCACCTGCGCGATGTCGAAAAGTACCGCTAACGCCGCCAACAAAGCTGAACTGCGCGCCTGGGCTCGAGCGGTGCGGGCGGCGTTGCCCGATGCTTCAAGCCAAATCTGTGCCCACCTCGAGCGGTTCGTCGTGGTGTCGGGTGCGCGCACGGTGCTTGCCTACCACGCGTTTCGCGCAGAGTCCAACCTCGAGCGGCTGGTTGCTGCACTGCCCGACGTGACCTTCCTGACGACGCGCGTTGCTGCGCCGGGGGTGCTCACGCTGCACGCATACTCGAGCGCGACGCATGCAAACCAGTACGGCATCCTCGAGCCAAATGCCGACGCGCCCGAAGTTGACCCGAGCCGCGTGGACGTGGCGCTCGTGCCTGGCTTGGTGTTCTCAGGCAACGGCGCGCGGCTTGGGTACGGCGGCGGGTTTTACGACCGCCTGTTGCCGCGCTTGCGGGCGGACGTGCCGCGCGTCGGTGTGACGCGCGAAGCGCTGCTGCGCGACGACGTGCCGATCAAAGCCTGGGACATTGCCATGACGCACCTGTGCACCGAGCGCGGTGTTTGGCAGGCAATCAACCCGCACTCAAGTTCGCCTTAGCAGCCCAGCCCACAACCTCCCCAGACTCGAGACCCGAGGGGTAAAAACACCCCCTCGAGAGGAGGCTGGAAGCGATGTTTTTACGCGTTGACAAGCTGCAATTTGAATTGCCCGCCCCAGAGGAAGCCAACCCGCAGGCCGCCAGCACCGTCCAAGAACTGATGGGCGGCAAGTTCGGCGAGATGTCCACGCTGATGAACTACATGCACCAAAGCTTCAACTTCCGCAACCGTGAGGCGTTGAAGCCCTATTACGATTTGATCGCCAACATCACGGCAGAAGAGCTGGGGCACGTGGAACTCGTGTCGGCAACGATCAACTCGCTGCTCGCTGGACCCGACCCGGTGGAGCGCCAAGACCCGGTGGACCCCTCGAGCGCCCCGTTTGCAGGGTTTCAAGACGCGCGCTTCACGCAGTATTTCATCGCGGGCGGACCCGGCACCTTGGTGCAGGACACGCGCGGCGTCCCGTGGACGGGCGACAACGTGTTCTCGAGCGGCAACCTGACCTTGGATCTGCTGCACAACTTCTTTTTGGAAAGCGGCGCGCGTCAACACAAACTGCGCGTCTACGAGATGAACACCGATCCCGTCGCCAAGCAGCTCTGCGGGTACTTGCTGATTCGCGGTGGCGTGCACCAAATCGCCTACGCCAAAGCCTTGGAAAAACTCACCGGATCCAACGTGGAAAAGATGCTGCCGCTGCCCGACGTTCCAACGCACCTGATCCCGGAATGCAAGGCGCTGATGGACCAAGGCATTCACCGCGCGCTGTACCGCTTTAGCCCCGCCGATTACACCAGCATGGGCGAAATCTGGAACGGCACGCACCCCGACGACGGCAGCGAAGTGTTCGTCACCGACGATTTGCCGGTCGGCGGCAAAGCCCCCGACGGCGGGCACGAGAGCGCGGGTTTTGCGCCCTTTTACGACATGGGCAATGTCCGCATCGAAGCGGGCGAGGTCGAAGAGATCGCCAAGAAGATTCACCGCAAATCAGGCAACAAATAAGGCTCGAGACTCGAACACCCGCATCGGTAGGGGGCGAACGTCGCGCCCATGCGCGCGGTTCAGCGCGGTGCGCCCATGCGCGCGGTTCAGCGCGGTGTTCGCCCTTGCAACAGGTGAACGAAGCAAATCTTGCCCCTACAGTTGATCACTCGCCGCCGCCATCCATCCCGCCGCTCGAGACGCTGCATCCATCCGTTCCACACGCCTCACCTGCCCAATACGTGCCGTCGTGCGCCCCGGTCGCGCTCGAGCCGAGGCGCATCCAGGGCTGCATGTCCAAGGTCAGCGGTGTGTTCTCCTCGAGCGTCGGCGCGGTGCTGAATTCGGGCTTGCCGGTCGCGGGATTCTCGAGGAGCCAGAGTTCTTTCGTCACTGCTTCACCTCTCGACCTGCATTGTGCGCGTTCGCAGGCAGTTCACTGCAACCAGGCGCGCATTTGATCCATTGTGAGGTTCCCCCCGCACAAGATCACGGCAACGCTGCGCCCCGCGAAGCGCTCCCGGTGCTCGAGGAGCGCGCCCAAGCCAGCCGCGCCGCTGGGCTCCAAAACCACGCCCAAATGCTGGTGCGCCAAACGGATTGCCTCCAGAATGCGCGCATCTGGCACGAGCAAGCCGTCGTCCACGAGGTCGCCCATGTCGGCAACCGCTTCGGGAATCGGGACGCGCACGCCGATGCCGTCTGCCACAGTGTCAATCGCGTCGTAAGTGATGACGCGTCCTGCGCGCCAACTCTCGAGCATCGCCGGGGCGCCGCTGGCTTGCACGGCGACCACGCGCGTGTCCGGGCGGGCGTGCTTGAACCAGCGCCCCACACCGCCGAGCAGCGCGCCGTTCCCGAGCGGCACGAGCAGGTCGTCAATCGCGCCATCGAACCGCGCCAACTCGAGCCCGATGGTGCCTGCGCCCTCGGAGATGCTTGGGATCAAGCCGTCTTCGACCATCTGCGCGCCGGTCTGAAGCGCGAAGCGTTTGGCCTCGAGTTTCGCCGCGTCGAAATCCTCGCCCGCCAGCACGATCCGCGCGCCGAGTGCCCGCATGCGCTCGAGCTTCAAGGGATTGGCATTGCGTGAAGCATACACCGTCAAGTCCACGTCGCCGCGCCGCCGCGCCGCGTAGGCCAAACCCTGCCCGAAATTGCCCGCACTCGCGCAGACGATGCGCGCCCCGGATTCCAACCCGTGCACGAAATACGCCGGTCCGCGCCCTTTGAAACTGCGAATCGGATTGAGGGTCTCGAGCTTGACGATGAGGTGGCAGCCCAACGCAGCCTCGAGGCTTTCTGCGCGGAACTGCGGCGAGTTCAAAAATTCTGGCGGAATCACCGTGGCGGCGTGCTGAATGCGCTCGAGCGAGAGGCGGTGGTTCACAAGGTTGCCATCCATTCCTCGAGCCACCGCAAGCCCTGCGCCCAAGCGCCGTGCCCGCTGGCGGTGTTGATGTGCCCGGCGTCTTCCATAACACGCAGTTCGCTGCCCCAATCGTGGGCACACGTTTCGGCTCTGGGCAGCGCGCAATACGGATCGTTCGTGCTCGCCACCAGCAGGCTCTTGAAAGGCAAGCGCACTGTGTGCATCGGACCGAGCGCCGCGACCACGGGGAGCATGTCTGCCTTTTCGGTGTCCGCAGGCGCAACAAAAAACGTGCCGACCACGCGACCCACGAGCGCGCTCTGCCCCGCCCAGATCGCCACGACCGCACACGCGGCGCTGTGTGGCAAGAGCACCACAGGCTTAGACTGCCCCTCGAGCAGCGCCTCCAACCGCGCCCCCCACGTGTCCACGCGAGGCTCGAGCCAACCGTCTTGCTCCACACGCAGGAAGCCGCGTGAACGTTCCCAGTGCGAATGCCAGTGCTCGGGACCGGAATTGTCGTAGCCCGGTAAGGTCAGGACTTGCACGTCAGTGTTGTTCACGTGAACCTCCGTTGTTTACCGCATTGCTCGAGCATCTCGAGACTGGCTGGTGTGGTGCGCTCACCCCGCTGCTGCGTTTCGCCCTGCGAACATGGGTTCGACGCGGCCCTCTCTCGCAAAGACGAGAGAGGGCCACAGCAAATTCTCGTGCGACGCGGCTCCCCTCTCTCGCTGGCGAGAGAGGGGTTGGGGGTGAGAGTGGCATCACACCCCCTCGAGCCGTTGTTAAGCCCTGAACATTCACGCGCAGAACTCCCGCGCCAGGGCTTCGTACACCCGTGCGGTCAACGTTAGACTCTCGAGGTCCACGTATTCGACGGCGGCGTGCGCGCCCGCGCCGGTCACGCCGAACATTAAGCATGGAATTCCAGCCCTGGCGAGCGCACTGGTGTCCGCCCAGAACCACGCGCCCTCGAGCGTGGGTGGGGTCTCGAGTGCATCAGTGGCGTGCCGCTGGACAAGTTCGACGAACGGATGATCCGGCGCAATTTCAAACGGGTCGCGGGTCAAGCCGATCTCGAGCGTGAACCGCGCGTTCGGGTCAGCGGCGTGCACGCGCTCGAGGATGGCGCGCAGTTCGGCTTCCACATCCGCCGGGGTCTCCCCTGGCACTGTGCGGCGCTCGATGGTGAGGGTGCAGGCTTCGGCGTAACTCGAGTGCCCTTGCCCGCCCGCGACCGTGCCCGCGTGCACGCTGCCGCGCCCGAGCAGCGGATGCCGTGGGCGCGTCTCGAGTTCGGCGTCCAACGCTTCCAGGGCAATGAGCACGCGTCCCAGTTTGGCGATGGCGTCCACGCCGAGGTCGAAGCGTGAACCGTGCGCTGCTGTGCCGTGGCTGGTCACGGTCGCCCAGACGAACCCTTTGTGCGCGACGGTGAGCGCGTGGTTCGTCGGTTCGGTGACGATGGCGGCGTCGGCGGTGAAGTGGCGCACGAGGTCGAAGCTGCCGAGGCTGGCGACCTCTTCGTCGCAGACGCAGGCGACGATGAGGTCGCCGCGCAGCCCAGCATCCTTGGCATTGGCAGCCGCGACCAGCATCGCGGCGAGTCCGGCTTTCATGTCGTACGCACCGCGCCCATGCAAGCGTCCGTTTTCGATGCGCGGCTCGAGGGGATCGCCGTCGTATGGGAGCAGCGCCACCGTGTCCGTGTGCCCGTTGAACATCAGCGATTTGCCGCCGCCGGAGCCCTTGGCGACGCCGACCACGGTTGGGCGACCCGGCGCGGGCTCGAGGGTCGTGACCGCAAAGCCTCGCGCCGAAAGCCAATCCCGGATGAATGCAGCGATGTTCACCTCGCCGACCGCGCCGGGCACGAGGTCCGGGTTGACGCTTTCGATGCTGACCAATGCCTCGAGCAACGTTTGAACCTCGCTCATTGCGGGCTCCAGTCGTATTCCATGTATTGCGCGGTCTCCACAGCCACATTCATGCCGAGCAGCCGCGCCACGACCTCCAGCGACATGTCGATGCCCGCGCTGATGCCGCCCGAGGTGACGATGCGCCCCGCGTCCACGAGCTTGACGCCTTCGACCACCACCGTGTTCGGGGCGACTGCGCGCAACGCCTCGAAGGCGCCGTGGTGCGTGGTCGCGCGCAAGCCCTCGAGCAAGCCAGCCCGCGCCAGCACGAGCGCGCCCGTGCACACGGAGAGGGTCAGTTCGCTCGAGGCGTTCACGCGCTGCACAAAAGCGAGCAGGGCTGGGTTGTTCATCTCCAAACGCGTACCGAACGGCGTGCCGTCGGCGCGCTGACCGCCACCGCCGGGCACGATCAGCACGTCGGGGATTGGACAATCCTCGAAGGTGTAATGCGGTTGGACGTTGAAGTCGTTGCGCGCCCGCACGGTCGCAGGGTGCTGGGCAACCAGCTTGACCGTGAACGGCGCAGGGGACTGCTTGCGTCCGGCAACCGAGAACACTTCAAACGGACCGGCGAAATCGAGCACTTCCACGTCGTCGAAGACCACGATGGCCACAAACCGCTGCTTCATAGGCGTTGCTTCCTTTCCAATGTCGCGCCGAGGAGCGCGCCCGCGACCAAGCCCCAAAACGCGCTGCCCAAGCCCAGGAACTCCGCGCCCGACGCGGTGACGAGCAGGGCAAAGATGCTCGAGTCTCGAGTTTTGGGATCTTTGAACGCTCCCTCCAAGCAGCCTGCAATCGTGCCTGACAATGCCAAGCCCGCCATGCCCGCGACGACGGCTTTGGGCAGCGCCAAAAAGAGCGCAACGATAGTCGTCCCAAACAATCCGAGGGTGATCTTCAACGCGCCTGCGACGACGCCCGCGCCGTAGCGCTTGGCGGGGTCGGGATGCGCGTCCGGGCTGTTCCCCAGCGCCGCCGTGATCGCGGCGAGGGTCAACCCGTGGTTCAACAGCGGCGCGGTCAAGGCACTCAGCAAGCCCGTGCTGACCAGCGCCCCCTTCGTCGGCGGGTCGTACCCGAACGAGCGCATCACCGCCAAGCCGGGCGCGTTCTGCGACGCGAGCGCGAGCAACAACAACGGCACGCCCAGTCCAATCATCGCCTCGAGATGAAACGTGGGCGCGATGAACACGGGCGCAGCAAACTCGAGGCGGATGCCGCTCAGCGTGAACCGTCCGAGCACGGCGGCGAGGGCGAACCCGGTGAAGAGCGCCCACCCCATCGGAACTCGAGACTTGGCAAATTTGGCGATCAAGAACGCGGCGACCATCGCCAGCACCAGTGCGGGTTCCAGCGCCGCCACCGTGAACAAACCCAGCCCGTATTTGAACAGCGCACCTGCCAGGACAGCCAGTGCGACGTTTTGCGGCACGAGGCGCATCGCGCGGTCGAAGAGCCCGGTGAAGCCCAGGAAGGCGATGGTCAGCCCGACCGCGAGGTACACGCCCACGGCGTCGGACAGCGGGTACTTGCCCAAACTCGAGGCGAGCAGCGCCAAGCCCGGTGTGCTCCACGCGGTCAGCACGGGTTGCTTGTACCACAGGCTCAAGCCCAGCGAGAGCACGCCGCTGCCGACGGTGATGGCGAGCACCCAGGAACCCAGCTCCGCGCTCGAGAGCCCGGCGCGCGCGGCGACATCGAAGGTCAAGACCAATGACCCGGTGAAGCCGACGATGACGATCAGCACGCCTGCGAGCACGGTGGAAGGCGTCAAGGCGCTCGAGAGCGGCGTGCGGTTGACGGGGCTCATCGGCGCACCATCGCATCGGGAGCCGTGGTTCGTCTTGTCGCTTCTTGCGGCGGTGCACCGACGACCAAGGCGACGCCGACCATCGTCAACACCAAGCCCAGCAGCGAGGGCACGCCCAGGCGCTCGCCGAACAGGAAGTACGCTTCCACCGCCGTGAGCGGCGGCACGAGGTAGAACAGGCTGGAGACGCGGGTCGCGCTGTTCTGCGCGATCATCCACAGCAACAGCAAAATCGCGCCCAAGGAGATCGGACCGACGAACCAGGCGAGCGCGAGCGTGAACCCGAGGGTCCACTCGATGCGGCGGGTCTCGAAGGCGAATGCCAGTGCCGCGAAGACCGCGCCCGCGGCGACGTACTGCGCGATGGTGGCGCCTACCAAGGGCAGCCCCGCGCCGTGGCGCTTCTGGTAAACCGTACCGAGGGTGCTCGAGAGCAGCGCCACGACCGTTGCCACAATGCCCCACGGGTTGAGGGTGGTGCCCAGCGCGCCGATCAACTTCTCGAGTACCGCCAGGCACACGCCCGCGAAGCCCAAACCCAGTCCGAGCCACTGCCGCGCGCCGACGCGCTCCCCGAGCACCCGTGCGGCGAGGCTCGAGACGAGCACGGGTTGCAGGTTGACGATGATCGCGCTCAAACCGGCGGGCACGCCCAGGCGAATACCGAGGAACACGCCGCCCAGGTAGCCGCCGTGGAGCAGCAAACCGGCGATACCCGCGCGACGCCAACCCTCGAGGGTCAGCCGGGGTTGGCGCAGGGCAAACGCGAGCGCCGCCAGCAGCGCCGTGGCGAGCGCGAGGCGCAGTGCCAGGAACGTGAACGGCTCGGCGTAGGGCAACCCGAACTTCGCGCCGACGTAGCCGGTGCTCCACAGCAGCACGAACACCAACGGGGCGAGCGCTTTGAGGCTCACGGCTCCACCCAGCGCGACAGCGCCCGCGTCCAGTGCGCCTCGAGTTCGCGCCGCGCGCGTTTGGCGTCGCCCGCCTCGAGCGCAGCGATCACGCGCTCGTGTTCGATCACGCTCTCCAGGGCGCGCGTGCCGCCGCGCCAGTAGTGGATCTCCAAGCGGATGTGCTGGGTTTTCAACGCGGCGATGATCGAGAGCAGCTCCGGGTTGCCGCACGCGGCGACCCAGGCGCCGTGCAGCGCGGTGTCCTCCAAAGCGGCGCGTTTGGCGTCTCCGGTCTCGAGGGCGTGACGGACGTTCGCGCTCAGAACGCGCATCTGCTCGAGGTCGGCACCGGTGATCCAGGGCAGTGCTGCCTCCAGCGCCAGGGGCTCCAAAGCGCGCAGGATCGGGTAAATCCGTTCGGGCAGCCGAAGGTCGAGCGCGGCGACACGCGTCCACGCGTTTTGCTTGGTTTCCACCAACCCTTCGTCCTCCAAGCGCCGCAGGGCTTCGCGCACCGGCGTGCGGCTCACCTTGAGTTGCGTGGCAAGGTCGGTGTCGCGCAGCTTTTCCTCGGGCTCGAGCGTGCCTTCCACGATCCACGCACGCAGTTGGGTGTACACGTCGTCGCGGTAAAGACGCCGCTCGAGCGCAGAGGGTGAGGCGGGCACAGGCATAAACTGATATATCACATATCAGTCTTTGGGTGCAAATCCACCCCAGGCAAAGAAAAAACAGCATTGGCCTCGAGCACGTGCTCGAGGCCAATGCCGTCACCGCAGAATGCGTCTAGAGCGCCGCGCCCTCCGGGGTGTGTCCCGTCACGCCCGAGGGGACGCTCGGCGTGGCCAGGCGCTTGCGTTCAAACACGTAGAACAGCGCGGGCACGACGTACAGCGTCAACACCGTGCCGGTCAGCAAGCCGCCGAGGATGATGACGCCCAACCCGCGCCGCAACTCTGCGCCCTCGCCCAGCCCGATCACGAGCGGCACGCTGATGACCAAGGCGGTCAACGTGGTCATGACGATGGGGCGCAAGCGCAACCCGCCCGCCTCGACCAAGGCGTCGCGCAACGAGAGCGTCTTGGTGCGTTCGACGACGAAGTCCAGCAGCAAAATCGCGTTTTTCGTCGATAAACCGACCAGGATGACCATGCCCAGCACGCTGATGACATCCAAGCCCGCGCCGAAGAGTTGCAGCGTCCACAACGCGCCGACGATGGCGAGCGGCACGGGTGCGAGCAGGTAAATCGGGTAACGGAAACTGTTGAACTGCGCGCCCAAGACGAGGTAGTTCAGGACCAGTGCGAGCGCCACCGCCAACGGTGCGAGGCGGGTCAAATCTCCGGCGAGCGCGGCTTCAGAGTTCGGGTCGCTCGAGCCCAGCGTGATGCCGCCCGCCAGCAGGCTCTGGGTGCGCAGGCGCTCTTCCGTGCGGGTTTGAAACTCCAGCGCGTTCGCGTCGCGGCGCAGCGTGACGGTCAGCGTCGCGGCGTAGCGGCGGTCAATGCGGGTGAGCGTCGTCGGGCTTTGGGTGAGGTCAAAGCGCCCGAGTTGCCCCAAGGTCAGGTTGGCGTTCAAGCTGGGGGCGTAGACGGGCAGTTGCAGCAGGGCTTGGGCGTCGCTGCTCGGTTCCAGACGCACGAACACAGGCACGGTGCGGTCGCCCGCGTCGCGGAAATCCCCGGCGCGCGTGCCTTCCAATGCGCCGCGCAGCGTTTGCGCGAGGTCGCTGCTGGTCAACCCTGTGCGTTCCACGCGGGTCGGATCAGGTACGAAAACGCGTTCAGGGGCGGTGTCGGTCAGGCTGCTTTTGACGCTGAGCACGGCCGGGTCGGCGCGCACGGCGCGCAGAATCGCAGGTTGGCGGGCTTGCAGGGCTTCCAGGGATGGGGCGCTCAACGCCAGCTGCGTGCCTGCGCCGCTGGCGACGCGAACCTCGAGTTCCGGGCGGTCTGCAAAAAGCGCCGCGATTTCAGTCTGCCAGCGCGCGTTGAGGTCGAAGACGTTTTGGCGCTCGCCGCGCGGTGTCAGCTCGAGTCCGACGACCACGGAACCCGTGTTGATCTGCGCGCTCGCGTTCTTGACTTCGGGGGCGCGGGCGAAGAAGCCTTCCAAGCGCCGCGCGTAGGCGTTGCTGGTCTCCAACGGCGTGCCCGCGGGCAGGACGATTTCGACCTGCGACAACCCGTCGTCGCTGCGCGGGTTGAACTCGAAGGGAACGTTGACGAGCGTGATGCTCACCAAGAACACGCCCGTCACGGTGAGCACGATCCAAGCCCGTTTCAGCGCCGCGCGCAAGCTGCGCTCGTAACGCACGCGCAGCCACTCGAGCACCTCCAGGGTGGCGTGGTGCGCGCTTTGCACGAGCGCACCCAAGCCAGCCAGGAGCGCCACGAGCAGGTGGCGCAACACGAAGAACACCATCGGAGACGCCAGCACGAGCAACGCGCCCCACGCGCCGAGCGCGAACCAGCCCAGCGCGCCCACGCCCGCCACGGCGACCCAACCCACGGGTTTTCGCAGCACGCCCAGCGTCCACGCAAAGCTGCTGCGCACCCCCAGCACCGCGCGTCCCGCTTGCGCCCACGTGGGGTTGGCGGGGTCGGGCGTGTACGCCATGCGCACGGTCAGGAAGAAGATGGACTCGAGCCAGGACAAGAAAATTGCAGCGGCGAGCGTCAAGCCGAATTCCCGGAAGACCTGCCCGATGATCCCCGGCAGGAAGCTGATCGGCAGCAGCACCGCCAAGAGCGACCACGTCGCGGCGCTGACCGCGCTGAAGATTTCGCTCGCGCCTTTGAGGACGCTCTCCACGGGGGTGTATCCCATTTTGCGGTAGCGGTCCACGTTCTCTGCGATGACGATGCTGTCGTCCACGACAATACCCATGGCGACGATCAAAGCGATCAGCGAGATAATGTTGAAGCTGCCGCCGATGGCTTGCAGCACGATGGGCGCGGCCGCCAAACTGATCGGAATGGCCAGGATCACCGCGAAGCTGGTGTTGATCTTGCCCAATGCCAACAAGCAGATGATCGCCACCGCAACCGCCACCAGCACGCCCTCTTTGACCGTATCGGAGACGGTGGCGGCGATGTAAGGACCGTTGTCGTTGATGACGGTTGCCGTGTACCCGCTGGGCAAATCCAGGTTTTGTACGACCGCTCGAGCGGCTTGTGACACGCTGACCGTGTTCGCGTCGCTGAGCTTGCGCACGTCCAGCGTGACCACGGGCTGACCGTTCAAGCGCCGCAGGCTGCCCTCGCGGGCTTCGGTGTCGCGCACCGCGCCCACGTCGCTCAAGCGCACACCAGGGGCAACACGAAGTTCTGAGAGTTCCTGGAGGCTGCGCGGCGTCGTGCGCAACGAGAACGTCACCTGGCGGTCGCCCTCCCGCAGTTCACCGGCTGGAAGATCCAAGTTGTTCGCCTGCAAGGTCTGCGCCACGCCCGCGGCGCTCAAGTTGAACGCCGCCAATCGGCTGGGCTCGAGCACGATTTCGATGCGGCGCTCTGGAGCGCCGAACAGCCCCACCGCCGCGACGCCGGGGGAGGCTTCCAGGGCGGGTTTGGCGACGCGGTTCGCCCATTCGCGGACCTCGGACAAACCGCCGGGACCGGCGACGGCGACGCTGAGCACGCTCGAGGCGTTGGGATCAAACTTCTGTCCGACCGGGGCGTCCACGCCGCTGGGCAACGAGCCGCGCACGTCGGCGAGGCGCTGGTTGACCTCTGCCAAAGCGCTGTCCTGGTTGCTGCCCGGACGAAAGTTGATCACGACAACGGACACGCCCGCGCTCGAGGTGCTTTGGATGTTCGTGACGCCCGGAATCGTCGCCACGGCGTCCTCGATGGGGCGCGTGACTTGGCGATCCAAATCGCCGGGGGCACCGCCGGGGTAGGTGGTCGTGACGCCGACGATGGGGATGGTCAGCGTCGGCAGCAGGTTCACGCCCAGCCCGAAGGTCGCGGTGAAACCCACCAAGACGATGGCGATAAACACGCCCATCGTCAGCACGTAGCGGGAGACCACGAACCGAATCGCTGGGTTCGTCGGCACCGTGGACAAAGGCACCGTGGACGGCGGCGGGCTCGAGGGAGACGGTTGCGGTGTTGACGCCGCTGGCGGTTGCTGCTCGGCGCTCACGGGTTCACCACGCTGACCTTGGACCCGCTCGCAAGGCTCGAGGGCACGGGGTAGACGACGCGCTCCCCGATTTGCACACCGCCGACAGCGATGCGCCCCAGCGCTTCTGCGCGCACGCGCACGTCGCGTTGACGCACGGTGTCGCCACTGACGACGTAAACGAAACGCCGCTCACCCTCGAGCCGCAGTGCACCCGTGGGCAGGAGCGCGCCCGTGGCAAGCGTGACCGTGTACGACAAGCGCACCGCACTCCCAGGCTCGAGGTTGCCGAGCTTCTGCCCGCCGACGAATCGCCCTTGCAGCGGGACCAGGCGATCATCGCCGGGCACGCTTGCGTTGCGCGCGACGCGCGCCTCCAAGGTTGTACCGCCCACGGTCACGCGCAATCCGCGCCCGACCGTGAGCGACGCGGCATCGTCCACGGGCACGCTGAAACTCAAGCGCAAACTGCTCGGGTCAACCAAACGAAACGCCCGTGAGCCAGCGGCGATGAACTCGCCCTGCTGTGCGTAGACTTGCGCGACCTCGCCCGTGAACGGCGCGAGCACGCGACCACGCTGCACATCACGCTCCAACTGCTGCACGCGGTTTGCGGCTTGCGCCACCGCCAAGCGCAAGCCCTCCAGGGTTTCCGTCGGCGCGCGGTCCACGCGGGCGACTTGGGCGCGCGCCGCCTCGAGTTCCGCGGCTGCCTGCAACGCCGCACTGCGCGCCTCGCGCAAATCCACCTGCGACACGCCGCCCAAACCGTACAGGCTTTCGTTGGCCTTGCGCACGCGTTCGGCATTGTCGAAGGCTTGCTGCGCAGCGATCAGGCGCTTCTGCGCTTGCAAACGGTCCTCTGGGTTCTGGCGCGTCGCCGCCTGGAGGTTGACGCGGGCCGTCTCGAGCGCCAGACGTGCGTCGGTCAGGCTGTCTTGCAGGCTGGCAACGTCCAGCTCCAGCACCGCGCTGCCCGCCGTGACACGCTCGCCGGGTTTGCGCAAGACGCGCAGCACGCGCCCGCTGGCCTCGGCAACGACGACGCTGTCCGTGGCAGCGGCGACGGTGGCGCTTAAGCTGCGCTCGGTGCGCAGCGCACCGACGGTCGCGCGCACGGCGCGCACGGGCACGACGAGCGCTTCAGTCGCCTCGGCTCGAGGGGTTTGGCTCGAGGTGTTGCCGCCCTGCTCCGCGCAGCCCGCGAGCGCCACACCCAGAGCGATCACCGCCGCCCCTCGAGCCCACACCGACGCCCTCACGGGCTCACCAACCCGGTCACGTCCACGCCACCCGCCAAACTCAGACCTGCCAAGGCGCGCACGTAGCCGTTCGCGGCGCGCACGGCGTCAACCTGCGCTTTGCGGTTTGAAAGCGCACTCGCCTCGAGTTGAACCCGCGCGATCAAGCCGTTTTGCAGCCGCACGGTGTCGTTTCTGAACGTCTGGGCTGCGGCTTCCGCGTTTTTCTGGGCGACCCGCGCGCCCTCGAGCGCGTCCCCGACTGCGCGGTTTGTGTCGCGCAAGGTGGTCAGCGCTTTGCGCCGCTCGGTGCTCAGCGCACGCCGCGCCGCCTCCAGGTTCGTGCCTGCTTCGCGCTTGGTTTGCTCCGGTGTGTAATCGTTGTCGGAGACCTTGACGATCAACTCCGCGAACTCCACCGCCTGCGCGGCGCGCACGACGGTCAGCACGCGGTCGTCCAAACCCGTCTCGAGCGCGGCGAGGTTGACGCTGCGCACGCGCAAGGCTTCGGGCTCGGCGATGTTCGGCTCCACGCCGCGCTCAAAGCCCAGCAAACGCCCCAGGCGCGCGGCGATGATCGGGCGTTGCGCGCGGGCGTCGCCCAGTTGCTGCCGCGCCCCGGCGAGTTCGGTCTCCGCGCGTTGCACGTCCACGGGCGTCGCGGTGCGCGCTTGCAAACGGGCGCGGGTGATCTCGAGGTTGCGGGTGCTGAGCTTCACCTGCTCATCCAGGTACTGCACGCTGTCGGTGTTCTCCGCCAAGTTCAAAAAGTCGTTGACCGTGTCGCTGACGACCTCGAGCCGTGCGGAAGCCGCTTGGACCGTGGCGAGTTCCAGGCTGTGGCGGGCTTGGAGGACATCGGTGATGAGCGCAGTCGGGTCGGCGTCGCGCGCCGCAAACGTCGCCCTCGCCTGCACGACGGCGGCGGTGGCGTTTTTCAAATCCAGGTTTTCAGCCGTCGCCGTGGCGATGGCGCGCGGCAAGGTCAGCACAGGTGCGGTCTGGGCGAGGGCGACACTCGAGAGAAGGACGGCGAACAAGACGGCGGTGCGGTTCATGGTTGGGCTCCGTTCAGAATCGTGGCGAGGTCTGTGTTGCCGAGGGCGATCTCGAGGCGCAGGGCAGCGAGCAACGCGTTCACCCGCGCGGTCTCGAGGTCGCGTTCGGCTTGCAGGGTGTTCAACGCCGCGAGGTCACGCTCGAGTTCGGTGGTCACACCCAGCGTCAAGCGGCGTTCCGCGTCACTGGCGCGTTGCTGATTGAGCGTCAAATTGCTCTGCGCGACGCCGACCTGCGCGGCACCTGAGGCGGCGGTGGCATAGGCGCGCAAGATGTCCGCTTCGGCGTTCGTGCGCGCGACGATCAGGTTGCTCTGCGCCGCCTCGAGCGCACTGGCGGCCGCGCGCGTGCGGTTGTCCGCACCGGGCGCGATCACGCCGACGCCCAAGTTCACGCTGACGGTGAACTGCGTCGCGCTGGGCGGCGCGAAGTTGTAATTCGCGCCCAGCGACAGGGTGCCGTTTTGCAGGTTGAGGCTGGCGTTCGCGCCCGCGCCGCCCGGTTGCCCGTTCGCGCCCGCGCCGCCGACGCTCAAGTTCAAACTCGCCTGCGGCAACCAGCGCTCGCGGCTGGCGATCAACAGGGCATCGTTCGCGTCGTCCACGGCGAGCACGGCGCGTTGCACGTCCACCCTGCGCGCGAGGCTGGCGGGCAACGCGGCTTGCAGTGCTGCAAACGTGGGGACAGTGCGCGTCACGGGTACGCTGGGCAGCGTCACATCCGCGTCGGGCAAACCCAGCGCCAACAGCAACGCGCGGCGCAACACCGTCGCGCCCTGCGTGGCAGCCGCGTCCGCCGCCCGCGCGGACTGAAGCGCGGCTTCGGCGGCGCTCACCCCCTCGAGCGTGCCGGTGCGCAACGCCAATTGCGAACGCGCAATGCGCAAGCGCGCGTCCGCCAACCGCACACCGCCTGCGCTGACCTCGAGACTTGCCTGCGCCGCCCGAGCCTCGAAGTAGCGGTTGACCACTTCGAGCGTCAACCCAGCTCTGGCTTCCATGCGGTCCAACTCCGCGCGTTTCAGCGCGCGTTCCGCACCCCGTACCGCGTCGAACACGGGCGACCAGGGCGCGACCGCCAACGTCGCCGTCGCGCCCACGTTGCCGCTCCACTGCACCCCGTTCAACTCTGGATTTCCAGGGCTGGCAAGCGCGCTGCGCCCCGCGTCGCCGCCCACACTGAGCCCGAACGCCGCGCCTCGAGCCGCGTCCACGCCGCGCCGCGCCGCCTCCACGCCCTGATCTGACGCGCGCCACGCAGCACTGCGCGGCAACGCCTCGAGCACCGCCGCCAGCGTCAGCGGCGTGCCCTGGGCGGTGGCCACGCCACCGCAGAGCACGACAGCAGTCAACGCCACCCATCGAAAGAAAGTCACATTCCTACCTCCACAACCGAGGAGTTTGCGGGGCGTGCTCGCGGGACGCATCCAGGTTGTTCGAAGATTTCTCGAAGATGGAGGCAAAGGGAACGGCTCGAGCCGCACTGGTCCTTCCCCTCTCCCAGCGGGAGAGGGATGCGAGTGGGCGCAGCCCTCGAGCGGGTTGAGGGTGCGTCTGCGTCCCAGGTTCGCTTCTCGGGCATTCAACCCGTGCTACCCTGACCCGCATGGTCGCCGCTCGGTCTGCGCGGGAACGCATCGCGTTCTTTCATCAACTCGCGCGCCAGGGCGAAGTCGAAGGTTGATTCACCCGAGGCGTTTCAAAAGCGCTGCGTTGCTGCTCGAGGGTTTCCTCGAGCCCCGCGCATGGATGCTTTGAAACGCCTCTTGGTCACCGCTCGGGCGAACCAGCTCGGGCGTCGCGTTCGCTGCCATCGCGCAGCGCGCTTCAATGTCTATTTCTGAAAGGATCAGCCATGACTTGGAACAAACTCGTTCCTGAACTGACCGTCTTCGATCTCGAGCGCAGTCGCGTTTTCTACACACAGCTTCTTGGATTTCAAATCAGTTTCGAGCGTGAGGGCTTCGTCTATCTGGAACTCGAGGGCACGCAGATCATGCTCGAGGCACACCATGAAAGCGGGTGGAACACCGCGCCGCTGGAGCCGCCGCTGGGTCGCGGCGTCAATTTCCAAATCGAGTTGGAGGATGTCGCGCCCGTTCACACACGGTTGCAAGCTGCAGGCGTCGCACTCTTCCGAGAAATGCGCGAGAGCTGGTATCAGACAGGCGATGTGCAATCCGGGCAGCGCGAGTTCTTGGTGCAAGACCCGGACGGCTACTTGCTGCGCTTTTCGCAATTCCTCGGCGAGAACCCGGTGCAGCCGTGAACCTCCTTGTCACGACACTCGCGGAACGCCCACACCTGGAAGACGCGATGTGGTCGCCGGAGTTCAGCGCGACCTGGGGCGAGTTCATGCACCACAACGCTGTAGAACAACAGTTCTTCCTGCCCGAACGCTTCGCGCGGTATCACGGCTACGCGATGGTCGCCACCGACGACGCGGGTGCGGTGGTCGCGCGCTCGTTCAGCGTGCCGTTCCGCTTTGGTGCTGAATACCAACGCCTCGAGCTGCCAAAAGGTGGCTGGACGGGCGTGGTGCACTGGGCGGACGCCGATCACCTCGCAGGGCGCACGCCGAACGCCGTCAGCGCCCTCGAGATCGCCGTGCATCCGCGCCTGCAAGCGCGCGGCGTGTCGGCATTGATGCTGCAAGCGATGCGCCGCAACGCCTCCAAGCTGGGCTTTGCCACGCTGTACGCGCCAGTGCGTCCCGCGTTCAAACACCTCGAACCTTTCGTGCCGATGACCGAATACGCCGCTCGGGTGCGCTCGGACGGCTTGCCGTCGGACGGTTGGTTGCGCGTCCACGTGCGCGCCGGAGGGCGGATCGTGGGCATTGCACCGCACAGCGCGACCATCGCGGGCACGTTGGCGGATTGGCGCGCGTGGACGGGTCTGCCGTTTGACGAGAGCGGAGCGGTGATCGTCCCTGGCGCACTCGTGCCGGTGCACGCCAGCGTTGAGCATGACCATGCGGTGTACGTAGAACCGAACGTCTGGGTGGAGCACCGTTTGGAAGCGGTCTGAGGCTCGAGGGTGCCCCGCGCATGGTTCCCTGCCGAAAACACGCCCGGAAGCGCGTGATTGACTGGGTGCTCGAGCGGAGATGCGCCGTACGATGGGTCCCTTTTCGGGTCTTTCCAGCGGCAAATGGGCCAAACGCTCTCCTCGAACGGGCGTTGCATTGAAATCCTTGGGCTCAAACCACCAGGACGTTGTCACAAACAAATTGCATGCCATGAAAGTGGCCGCAGCAATTCGACAGATGAGCCAGGGGGCAACTCGAAGGTTGGAGCGGGGAATTTGAAACCTATGCGGTTTGGGCAGTGCTCAATGTGGGTTCACGTCCCGCTCGGGGTGTCCATAGAAACATCAGAACAGCCCTCTCGAGATTGGTGCAAAAGGAGCACGGCGACGGGCGTTGCACCCGTCGCCGTGCTCTACAGACTGTTCAAGGTTTGCGAATCACCAGCGCGATCACAGCCCGCACGCCGGTTCGCGTGTTCTCCAAGGTCAAGCGCAACGTGACCTGCCCGCGCTCGAGTTGCGGCACGCGCAGCAGCACACCCAAACCGGGTTGCGGCACGGCTGCCAGGTCGCGGCGCGGCGGGTTGGGGCGCAGTTGCGCGTTTTCCACGGTGGCGGTCGCGCCGGGGCTGCCGGTCAAACCCAGCACGCGCCACGCGTCGCCTGGGTTTCGTCCGGGCAAACGCAAGGTCAAGTGCGCGGTTTGGTCAGGCTCGAGGGTGACGGTGTACGTCGGCAGGGGTTCACCCGTGACGGTCTGGGCGAGGACAGGTCTGCCCGAGGCGAGCGGCGCGGCGACGAGCGCGGCGCACAGGGCGAGGGTCAGGGCATGCACGAAAAACTCCTTTCCAGGGCTTGGGGTTCAGCGGCAATGGTTGGTTTGAAGGTTTTTGAACCCGAGCCTCGAGATTCGCCGGTAGGGGCGCAGCGTGCTGATCTATTCCGACCCAATCGGGAATGTTGTGCGGCACAGCGTTCTTGCTCGAGGTGGTCGGCTGCCCGTCGCATCCCTCACCCGGCGCGTCGTGCCCATGCACGCAAGGCGTGACGCGCCACCCTCTCCCTGTTGGAGAGGGTAAAACCCGTGTGGCTCGAGACTCGAGTATTTCGTCCATCGCCCTTTTCCAGCAGGGAGAAGGGTCGGGGATGAGGGGGCGTTCCAGGTTCGACTCGAGGGTTCAACGCACGGACAGCGTGACGAAGGCGCTCGCGCGGGCTCTGGTCTGCGTTTGCTCGAACACCAGTTCCACCGGAATCTGCTGCCCGCTGGTAAATTCGCGCGAGTTCACGAAGAAGCGCAGTTGCGCCCAGACTTGGCTGTCCGTGCGGCTGACACTGTAATTCGTGGGCACGCGGGTGCGCAGCAGTTCCGCGCCGATGCCGACAGGTCCGCGCACTTCCGCCAAACGCACTTGGTTGGAGACGTTCAACCCGGCGTCCAAGCTGCTGGGCCCACGGGCTTCTTGGGGTGCGGTGATTGCGTCCAAACCGCCGAGGATGCCTCCGGGCAGGCGCAGGTTGTAGGTCACGCTGCTGCCGGTGTTGGGCACGTCAATCCAGCCGTACAGCCGCGCGGGGTCGAAGCGCACGATGGGCGTGGTGGTGCCGGTGTCCACGCGTTGGGCGTGCGCGGTGTGCAGCGCGGTGCTCGAGAGGGCGAGGGCGGTGAGGGCGATCAGGGCTGGTTTACGCATACAAGTTCCTCCTTATTTGCCAGACACGGTGTCCGGCGATGAACAGAGGATGCCGCGCGTCTGCCAAGGTCGCGCTCGCGCCGCGTGCAGACCGTGACCAGACGGCTGAACCTCGAGGATTGCGTGTTGAGCACGGCTCGGTTTTGCTCGAGGGACAGGCGCGTTATGCTTGGCCTTCGAGCGATCTTCGAAAACGCTGTGAACCCCGTTGGGGTTGCCCTCCTAAGGTGAACCATGCCCGAGACCAGTCCACCGCTCGACAACCGCGCTGCGCCGCTCGTGCTGATCGTGGAGGACGAAGCGCAGATCGCGGACATCTTGGAGCAGTACCTGCGCCGCCACGGGTTTCGCACCGAGTGCGTCGCCGACGGGCGCAGCGCGCTCACGGTGCACCGCGTCGCGCGTCCGAATCTGGTGCTGCTTGACATTCAACTGCCCGGTGTGGACGGCATGGAGGTCTTGCGGCGCATTCGCGCGGAGGCGACGACGCCGGTCATCATGCTGACCGCCCGCGCCGAAGACCTCGATAAGCTCGAGGCACTGTCCACGGGCGCGGACGATTACATTGTGAAGCCCTTCTCGCCGCTGGAAATGGTCGCCCGCGTCAAAGCGGTGCTGCGCCGCGCGACAATGAACAACGGCGCGCCAACGGGTCCGATTCGGCTGGGTGCGCTCGAGGTGGACCCGCAAGCGATGGTCGCCAAGGTCGGACGCAAACGGTTGAACCTCACCCCGGCGGAGTACCAGATCTTGGAGTACCTGGCGCGCCACCCGAACCGCACGTTCACGCGCTCGGAGATCATCGAAGCGGTGATCCCGGATTCCGACGCGTTGGAGCGCATCGTGGACGCGCACATCGGCAACCTGCGGCGCAAGTTCACGGCGGCTGGAGCCCCAGAGTTGATCGAAACCGTGCGCGGCAGCGGCTACCGCTTGTGGCTCGAGGGGCAGTGATGGCGGCGCGTTCCGATGTGAAGCGTCGCTTCGCCGCACCCGAACCCGTGCGGCGCGTGCTGGTCAATTTCAATCGCCTGAGTTGGCGTTTGGGCGCGGCGATTTCCGGCGTGGTGCTGTTCACCGTCGTCGTGTTCTTGTACGCGCTGACGTTGATCGTCAGTGACCTCGAGCTGTTCTTGAACACCTTGGAGCCCGCGTATCTGAACGAATTGCTGCGCCGGTACGAACTGTACTCAGACCGCCATCTCGCCCTCGAGAGCCTGACTTTGCCCGAGGCGCTGCCGTACTTCTTGCCCTTGCTGATCCCGCTCGCCATTGGTTTGGTCGTCGCCTGGGTGGTCGCCCGTCGCGCCGCGAGACCCTTGGAGCGCATCGGCGTTGCCGCGACCGCCGTGGCCGCGGGCGATTTGGAGGCGCGCGTGCCGCTCACCCCAGCACAGCAACGCAGCGACGACGAACTCAGTCAACTCGCGGTGCATTTCAACGCGATGGCCTCGAGCCTCCAGCACTTGGAAACCGAGCGCCGCGAAACCACCGCCGCCATCGCCCACGAGTTGCGCACGCCGCTGATGGTCCTGCAAGCGCGTTTGGAAGGCGTGCGCGACGCGGTGATCCCGATGACCGAGCGCGAAGCCACACAGCTGTTGACGCAAGTCAAAACGCTGACCCGGCTGGTGGACGACCTGCGCACCTTGAGTTTAAGCGACGCGGGCAAGCTCGAGCTGCGCCGCACGAACATGGATTTGTTGGACGTGCTCAACTTGGGCGTCGCCGCGTTCTCGAGCCGGGCAGAGGCGCGCGGCATCACCGTGGAGTTGGTCACGTTGGATGATGCGCTTCCCGTGTACGGCGACGCCGACCGCTTGGCGCAAGTCATCGGCAACCTTTTGGAGAACGCGCTCCGCCACACGCCCGACCGTGGGCGCATCGGTTTGCGCGGGGCTCGAGTGGGCAACACCGTGACATTCGAGATCGCGGATTCCGGGAACGGCATTCCACCGACCGCACTGCCGCACCTGTTCGAGCGGTTCTACCGCGCAGACGCGTCGCGTTCACGGGATTCCGGCGGCAGCGGCTTGGGACTCGCGGTCGTGCGCGCTGTTCTTGAAACGCACGGTGGGCACGTCACCGCGCAAAACGCCGAGGCGGGCGGCGCGGTGTTCACCGTGACGCTGCCCGTGGCCCGAGATGCGCTCGGGGCTGAAGGGTAGCCGCTCCTCAGCATTTCCCGAGTTCCTCTCCCACCCTCCCGGAAAGCGGTCGGGTGTCCGCTTGAAAAAGAGAATCGCTGATTTGTCCGACTCGTTCAACTCGCCAGGTTTGTGACAAAGGGCAGTCACAAACCTGGGAACCGCTGTGATGTGGAACGGGGCGTGTTCCCCGTTCCGTGCGGCGTTGGCTCGAACGCTTGGAGCCAACGCCTGCATGGGCAGGGGTGTCCTGTGTCTGCCGTGAGAAGCGGTCTCGAGCGGCGGTCGCTGTGGTGCGCAAACCCCAGGTCCACCGTCAAGTGGTGGGCGTGGCGGGTTTCGCGCCGCGTCCGCGACCACCGCGACGGCGGCGTTTGCGTTTCGGCGCGTCGCCCGTGGGGGCAGTGCTCGAGGCAGCGTGACCCAAAGCGGTGTGGCTCGAGGTCGCGGCTTGCGTGGCAGGGCGGGGATGCGCGGGCTTGGTGGGCGCGCTTGAGGCGGGTCTCGGGGTGTTTTTGCTGGTCGCGCCGGGTTTGTGGGCCCGCACGTCGCTCGGACGCGGGGCGCGACCCACCCCGACGCGCACGTTCGGCACGGCGGGCGCGACGGGCATGACGGCTCGAGGATCGAAGCCCTCGAGTCGCGTGCGCGGCAGTTTGTTGCCAATGGCTTTTTCGATGTCGCGCAGTTGCGCTTCCTCGTCCGGCGCGACGAAGGTCAGTGCTTCGCCGGTGCGCTCTGCGCGGGCGGTGCGTCCGACGCGGTGGATGTAATCCTCGGGGACATTGGGGACATCGAAGTTGATGACATGCTCCAAGGCGTGAATGTCAATGCCTCGAGCCGCGATGTCCGTAGCGACCAAAACCCGGTACTTGCCGCTCTTGAAGCCCGCCAGGGCTTCGGTGCGTTGCCCTTGCGAGCGGTCGCCGTGGATGCGCTCGGCGTCCACACCCTTGCTGACGAGGAACTTGGCGACCTTGTTGGCGCGGTGCTTCGTGCGCGTGAAGACAATGGCGCTGCCCACGGTGTCGGTCTCGAGGAGTTTGAGCAGCAGCGCGGTTTTGGCATCTTGCGGCACGGGGTAAATCGCTTGGGTCACGCCGCTGGCGGGCAGCGCCTTGCGTTCGACGTTGAAGGTCGCCGGGTCGCGCAAGAGTGAACCCGACAACTCCGCGATTTCTTTTGGCATCGTCGCGCTGAAAAACAGCGTTTGCTGCGCCTTGGGAATGTGTTTGAGCACGCGCTTGATGTCGGGCAGGAAGCCCATGTCCAGCATCCGGTCGGCTTCGTCCAAGACCAGCACCTCTAAGCTGGCGAGTTTCGCGTAACGGTGCTGGAAGTGGTCCAGCAAGCGGCCCGGCGTGGCGACGATGATGTCCACGCCGCTTTCAAACGCGCGTTGCTGCGCGGGCATCGGCACACCACCGAAGACGGTGGCGCTGCGCAAGCCCGTGAACTTCCCAAGTTTTTCGATCTGGTCGTGAATCTGCGCGGCGAGTTCGCGCGTCGGCGTCAAAATCAAGGCTCGGGTCGCGCCTCTGGACTTCGGGATCAAGCGCTCGAGCACGGGGAGCACGAAGGCGGCGGTCTTGCCGCTGCCGGTCATTGCGCAGCCCAAGACATCGCGTCCCTGCAACGCTGGGGGAATCGCGTCACGCTGAATCGGCGTGGGCGTGGTGTAACCGCTGGCTTGAACAGCGCGCAGCAGCATGGGATTGAGTTTCATTTCAGAAAACGACATGGCAAAACCTCTAAGGACTCGAGCCGCCTTTTCAAGTGCAGGGCGCAAGGTCTCGAGGAAGCGAAAACTGCATTTTTGTGTGGGTCGCGCGATACCGCCCTGTTGTGAAGCGCGAGTTTCAACTGCTCGAGCCGCGGGAGCGGCGCGTCGAAACAGTCCACGTTACACGATGCGGGGCGCACTGGCAAGCTCCGGCGATACAGCGGATGGCTCGAGCGGCGTCGTTGCACGGTGAGCCCTCTCCCCGCTCAGGGGCTACGCCCCTTCACATCCCTCTCCCGCGACGCGGGAGAGGGGGGTTTGTGAGCTTTAGCGAACAAACCGGGAGAGGGCCCGGGCGTCACGCACCCAGCCCAGCCCCTCGAGATCAAACGCGAAGTCGGTTTACAGCCCGAGCGCGCGGTGGTCGGCGAGCAAGCAGCGGTCTTGGATGACCTCAATCCCCGCCTCGAACAGCTTGGCGGCGAAGTCGTCGTTTCTGATCCCGAGTTGCAGCCAGACCAGCTTCGGACGCGGGTTCATCGCCAGAATATCGTCCAGGTGCGTGTCCAGCACCTCCGGGCGGCGGAACACGTCCACGATGTCCACGGGTTCCCCAATCGCGGCGAGACTCGGGCGCACGGGCTCCCCAAAAAGTTCCTGCCCCTCGAGCCCCGGATTTACCGGGATCACGCGGTAGCCTTTGTCAGCAGCGTACTTGGGCACGTAATGCGCAGGTTTGTCCGGTGACGCGCTCGCGCCCAGGACAGCGACGACCCGCGCGGTCTCGAGCACGGGTTTGACGCTTTGCAGCGTGTTGTAGGTGTTCACGTGGCTCCTTTGGGTCTACGGCGAATCAACTGCGTGCCTAAGCCCACGCCTGCAACGAGGGCAGCAGCGGCAAGGATGCCCCACCACGGGTTCGCGTCCCCGCCGGGGCGACCGTCGGTGACGATCAGGTCAAGTGGCAGTGACAGCGCGTCGCTGGCGTTGACTTCGGCGCGGTCTTCGGTCTCGAGGACGTACAGATCGGTCGCACCCGCCCAGACGCGTTGCTGCTCGAAGAGGCGCACGGTGGCGACGTAGGCGTACGGCAAGTCCAGTTTGAGGTTGACCGTCCAACGCGCGCCCTCTTTGCGCATCGCGTATTCGCCGACGACGCGCCCGGCGCGGGTCAAGTTCAGCGTCGCCGTCTGCAAATCGGTGATCGGCGTCTCGAGGGTGAAGCGCAAGCGTTGTCCGACGACGACGGTGGCGCCGTGCGCTTCAGTGGTCGCGGCAGGCGAGACGGACAGCGTGGCGCGCTCCGCGAACGCGTTTGAAATCAGCAAGGCGAGGGCTGTGCACAACAGGTTGAAACTGGCTTTCAAGGTCACTCGAGGTCCTCTGGTGCGGGCGCGGCAGCGCTCGTGGTCGCGGCGATGGTGGGTGCGGCGTCCTCGGTGGACGCGGGCTTGGCTTCAAACCGTCCCGCGCCGACGACGCGGTGGGCGAACAGCTTAGCCAACAGCGCGTAGTTCGGGTGTCCCGTCAGGCTCGCGGGCGCACTCGGTCCGCGCGGTCGCACGGGCGCAGCGATGTCGCCAAAGTCCAGTTCGAGCGCCGCCAAGCCGCCCGCATCGCCCGCTCCGCCCAAGTCCACGGTCTCCAAATTGATCTCTGGCGCGTCAGCGCTGCGCGGGTCAAAGGGCAATGGCTCGGCTTCGACGACGCTGGGCTCGAGGCTGCCAAAATCGGGCGTGCCCAACTCCAGGTCGTCGGGGGCAGTGACCGGCTCGAGGGGCAGCGCTTCGGGCGCGGGTTCGCTCAAGAGCGTGGGTTGGTCGGCGGCGAACAAATTGGGTTCGGGGTCGTCCTGCCCGAGTTGCTGGAATGCCAGGGTCTCGAGCGCGGCGTGTGGCGCGGGCGGACTCGAGACCGGTGCAATGCTCGAGGGTACGGCTGGATTCGAGGCGACGGAGCGAGCAGATTGAACGTGGCTCGAGGCTATTTCCGCGTTCGGGGTCACAGACAAGCTCGAGACCCGAGGTGCAGGTTCGGGGGCTGTCTCCACTGGCTCGAGCACGGCGACGCTGGTGCGCACAGTTTCTTTGACCGCTTCGAGCACCACCGCCACCGGTTGCGGCGCGCCCACTGTGGGGGCGCTGACCGCCGGGACGCTCGCGCGGTTCAGGCTACCTGGCGGGTTTTTTTTTGAGCCGTCGGGCATCACCAGTTCCAACAAAACATGGTCGCCCAAGATTTGCCGCACGAGCGCGTCCACGTCCGCGAGCTTCGCGGCGATGCCGTCGGCGTGGAACTTGTGCTTGGTTCCGTAGGACAGCACGACGCTGGTGCTGGTTTGTTGCACGACGGCTTCTTTGAGGAACGCCTTCATCTGCGGTCCCGCTTTCAGCACCACGTCGCCCCAGGTTTTGCCGCTCGCGGCGGCTCGAGGGGCGCTCGCGGGTGCGCGGGTTGGGCTCGAGGGCGCTTGGCGCGATTCGTGTTCCGCGACGAACGCGCGGTTCGGGGCGGGTTCGCGGTCATCGTCTTCGGGCACGGCGATTGGCAATGCGGCAGGTTCGGACGCGGTGGCTCGAGGGGGTTCGGCGCGGGTCGGCGTGGGTCGGGCGCGGCTTGTCGGGTCGAAATCGGGCACGTTGGCTCGAGGTGTTGGTCTCGCGCCGCCGTCGCGCATCTGACGCTCGAGCGCCGCAACGCGCGTCGCCAAACCGCTGTCCCCGCCATCGCTCGAGGCTCCACCGCTTTGCACGGCGACGAGTGCCTTGGTGAACGCCATCTCCAGGGCGATCAAATCGCTCGAGCGGGCAAACCGTGCGTCCTCCTCGTCCAGTGCGCGAATCAGTTTGAGCAGCAACCCCGGCTCGAGGTCGTGGTGGTCATCCCTCGAGCCTTTGCTGCGCGCCCCGTCCACGTTCAAAGCTTCGTGCAGCGCGTCGCGCAAAGCAATTTTGACGCGCTCGGTGATCGTGCGGGGCGCGAAGCCGTCGCTGTACAGCGCGTTCAAGCCGCTCAGCACCGTCGCGCTGTCCGCGCTCGTCAACGCCAGCGCCAGGGCTTTCAAGCGGTCCTGCGGCGGCAACCCCAGCGCGCCCTCGACGCTGCTCAGGGTTAGCGCGGGCTCGCCAGCCGCGAGCATGCGCTCCAATAAGCTCTCGCCATCGCGCATCGCGCCGTCCGCACTCCGGGCGATCAGGTTCAACGCTTCGGGTGCAGCAGTAACGCCTTCTGCCACACAGGTTTTCTCGAGCTTCCCAGCGATTTCCGCGACGCTCAGGCGGCGGAAACGGTAATGCTGGCACCGGCTGAGAATCGTCGGTGGCAAACGCTCCGGCTCGGTCGTTGCCAGGATGAAGACCGCGTGGCTCGGTGGTTCCTCGAGCGTTTTCAAGAGCGCGTTGAACGCGCTCTTGCTCATCATGTGCGCTTCGTCGAGGATGTAGACCTTTTTGTCGCCACGCATCGGCTGAAGCGCGACTTTTTCGCGCAGGTCGCGCACGTCGTCCACAGAGTTGTTGCTGGCGGCATCAATTTCCAGCACATCTGGGTGGCGACCCGCCATGACCATGCGGCACGATTCGCACTTGCCACAGGGCTTCACAGTGCCGGAGTTGTCGTCGCAGTTCACCGTCATGGCGATCAAGCGCGCAGTCGTTGTCTTGCCCACGCCGCGCGGGCCGCTGAACAGGTACGCGTGCCCAATCCTGCCGCGTTCCAAAGCTGGTCGGAGTACGTCTTTGACGTGCTCCTGACCGACGACCTCGTCCCAGTGGATCGGGCGGGTGCGTTGGTAAATCGCGGCGCTCATCAGGCTTGGAGTCTACCGCGTTGCCCGTCCGGGAAAAAATGGGGTGGCAAAAAGTTGTCTCGAAACGCAGGCTGAAGTTGGTGTAGGGACAGGGGTCGCGCCCATGCGCGCAAGAGGTGCTGTCCCCGTCCGCAAGCAGGTCGTTGGCTCCTCGAGTTGAACCTCGAGACCAGTTCGAAGCTCAGCCAAAAAACGGGCTCTCGAGCAACGAAAAAGGGCGTCAGCAATTGCTGACGCCCTTCGATACCCGCCTGGCTTTCGGGACTAACCCGATGCTCCAGAGTTGGGCAAAGCCTGTCTCAAGATCGCGGTCACACCAATGACCCTTGAGAGGCGGCTCGAGTTAGCCCGGACGGGCACCTCCACCAACAGTATTTTCACTTAACAGTTGGACCACCTCCTTTCTGGTGTGCGCGTAGTGTAGCATCCCCGTTCAGAATGTGTGTGGCTAAATGCACGAACCATGACCTAGCACAAACGGCGTATCCGACGGCTCGGCTCGAGGGGTCTCGAGGGTCGGCGGCGCGGGCGTGAAACCACTGCTTTGCGTTGGAGACCTCAACTGGGATGTGCTCGCCAAGCCGGACCACATCCTCTTGCCGGGCGGGGACACGACGGGTCGCGTGCAACTCGCCCACGGCGGCAGCAGCGCCAACGTCGCGGTGTGGGCGCGGCGCGTCGGCATGGAGACCGGATTCTTGGGCAAAATCGGGCGCGACCAGTTTGGGGAGTTTGCCGTCTCCAAGCTGATCGAAGAGGGCGTCACGCCGCACGTGCTGCATTCCGCCAGCAGCCCGACCGGGGTGATTTTGGTCTTGATTGACCAACGCGGGCAGCGCAGCATGCTCACGGCACAAGGCGCGGACTTTGAACTGCTGCCCGAAGAACTCCCGCTCACGACGATTCAAACATCGAGCCACGTGCACATCACCGCCTGGAGCTTGTTCACCAATCCCCCGCGCGCCGCGGCGCTCGAGGCGGGGCGGGTTGGCACGGCGGCGGGCGCGAGCGTGAGCCTGGACCCCGGCAGTTACCAGATGATCCGCGAAATGGGCCGCGAAGAATTCAAGCGCGTCACGCACGCGCTCAGCGTGGACATCATGTTCCCCAACTTGGAAGAGGGCCGCGCGCTGACCGGGTTGCAGGAACCGCAAACGGTGCTCGAGCGGCTGGCAGAAGAGTACCCGCAGACCTTGATCTGTCTGAAGCTGGACAAAGACGGCGTGCTCGTGCGCGATGGAAACACCATATTCGCCGTGCCCGCCACGCGCGACACGGTGGTGGACGCGACGGGCGCGGGCGATTCGTTCTGCGGCGCTTTTTTGGGGCATTACCTGCGTTCTAAAGACGCGCAGCGCGCGGCGATGCTCGCGGTCAACGTCGCCGGTTGGGTGGTCAGTGTGTTCGGCGCGCGGGCCCCCGTGGATTCGAGGCTCGAGGCGCGGATTGCGCAGTTTGCACCCTCTGACAATTGAAGCTCGAGCATGTTGTCTCGAGACTCAACCGATGGTGCGCGTGCCGCAATGAGCCCTGACCGACCCTCGAGACTCACAATCTGGCTCGATTGAACCCAATCCCCCGAGCCAGATTGTGAGCCCGGTGCGCGGCTGTGCGCCAAGCGCCAATGCCTGTACACGCCAAGCCCTACACTTGAGGCAGATGAAACGCCTGCTCTTGGTCGCTTGGACGGCGCTCGCGCTCTCCCCCCTCGCTTTCGCCTCCCCTGCCCAAGACCTCTTCGACCAAGCGGGCTTTTACCTGTCGTTCAATTACAACGGTTTTTCCAAGGTGGACCCGGAAGCGCTCGTGGACAAGTACCAGCGTGAACTCGACCGGGCGTGCGGGGCGAAGGCGGAGGGGTGCGGCTACGGCACAGCGGAGACCGTCATCAAGTCCATGCTCGCGGAGTTGGGCGACGAGCACTCGTATTACGTTGAACCTCAGGACGCGCAGGATTTCACTGCGGGCGTGGGCGGCATGGGCGACGATCAGGTCGTGACCATGGGCGTGGTACCCGCGCTGTTCAGCGACGGCAACGGCGTGGCGATTCGGGTGATTGAACTTTTAGAAGACAGCGCGGCGGAGCAGGCGGGCTTGCAGCGTTTGGACCGGATCAACGCGATCAATGGGCAGCGCTTCCCCACGTCCAGAGACGGCGCGTTGCGCTTTTTTCAGAGCGCCGACCAGAGCGGTGACAGTCTGCGCTTGAGCGTGGATCGCGCCGGGCGCACGTTCGAGTTGACGGTGCGTCCGCGCCGCACGGCGGTGGCGCTGCTGCCGTTCATGAACGTGGTAAACGGCATCGCGCGCATTCGCGTGTTGGATTTCACGGGCTTTAACGAGGTCGCGCCCAAGCTGCACCAACTCGTCAAGAAAGCCCAGAGCTTGAACGTGCGCGGCATCGTCGTGGACCTGCGCGACAACCCCGGCGGCACGGCAACCGAGTGCCTGGCGGGGGTGAGCGCGTTCATGCCCGATGTCAGCCGCATCCGCGACACGCGCCGCGAGCGCTTCACCGACACGTACAAGGACGGTCGCGTGTTCTTCACCAACGCGCAAGGCGTGGAAACGACGTATTACACGATCCCCAACCCCGCCAAGTGGACGGGCAAGTTGACGGTCTTGGTCAACCAAGAATCCGCCTCCTGCGCGGAGTACTTCGCCAGCGACGTGCAGTTCTACAAGCGCGGCACGGTCATCGGAGAACGGTCGTACGGCTTGGGCAACACCGGCACGCGCCCGTTTGACCTGATCAACGGCGGGCTGATGACCGTCACACTGATTAAATCCTTGTTCCCAAACGGCACGCCGTACCCGGAGCGCGTCGTACCGGACACTTTCGTGCGCGACAACTTCCAGGATCAAGTGGTGCGCGGCACAGACGCCATGTTCGAGCGCGCCGTGCAGGAGATCGGTAACTGAGCCGGGCTCGAGACTCGGGCAAGAACGAAACTTTGAACACGATTTTCAGAGACCCGCGCGCCGTGTCTGACAGCGCGCGGGTCTTTTTTCACGGTTGCTCGAGCCATGTGGTTGCACAATGGACGAACGATGCTGAAGCGAATCTTCACCGTGGCTGTGCTCGCGCTGGGTGGTGCCGTGGCGCAGGCCAGTCCAGCCCTGGACCTCTTCAACCAAGCCACGTATTACATCGCCTCGCGCTACAACGGCTTCTCGAGCGCACCGATTCAAGATTTCGGCGCGCAGTTCCGCGCGCAGTTGGACGCCGCCTGCGCCAACCAAGTGCAGACTTGTCCCTACAGCGCCGCCGTGCCCATCGTGGAACAGATGCTGACCGTGATCGGCGACGGGCACTCGTACCTGCTCGCCTCCGCGCAGCGCGACGAGGTGCGCCGGCAACGCGCGGGCTTGGGACCGGACACGCCGCGCATGGGCATCGCCACGCGCACCGTGCCTGAAAGCTTCGACCGCGTGGTCGCCGATGTCTGGGAGAACAGCCCCGCGCAAGTCGCCGGGTTACGACGCGGCGACCGGCTGTACAGCGTGGACGGGCAACTCAGCGAGAATCTGGGCGCGGATTTCCAAAGCACGATTGCCAAGGCGGTTGGCAGCGGCAACGCCGTGCGTTTGGGCGTGCAGCGCGGTAATGAGCAACTCGAGATCAGCATTCGCGGCGCAACCCTCGGGTCGCGCCTGCCGAGCCTGCGCGTCCTCCAGCCGGGCGTGGGCTACCTGCGCATCCCCAGCTTCGACGTGATCGGGCGCGTCGCCAGCACCGTGCACGACCTCGTGCGCCGCGCGGGAACGCAGAAACTGACTCGGCTCGTCGTGGACGTGCGCGACAATCCTGGCGGCGTGGACTTCGAGGTGCTCGCGGCGACCGGGGCCTTCGTGCGCCGCACCGGGTTCACCCAGGTCTTCCGTGACAACAGCCGCACCCAAGTCGTGCAAGACGGCGCCGTCCTCACCGCCAGCGGTGTGCCCGTGTACACCGTGCCCAATCCAGCCCTGTACAGCGGCAAGGTCGCCGTGCTGGTGAACAGCCACAGCTTCAGCGGCGCGGAATACCTGGCGCAACTGCTCCAAGATCAAGGTGCTGCCACTGTCGTGGGCGAAGAGACCGGCGGCTTGGGCAACACCGGCAGCACGGAATTCAATCTCCCAGACGGCAGCGCGCTGGTGTTGACGATCTTCAAGAGCATGCGCTTGGACGGGAGCATGCTGCCCGCCCAGGTCACGCCGGACCGCGTCGTGCCCGATGAATTGGAGACGCAATCGCGCACGGGGCGCGACGTGGCGTTGCAAACCGCGCTCGAGGGGTTGCGCTGACCTCGGGTACGGGCAGCGAAGGCTCGAGACCCCCAAAGCACGACAGGGTGTTCTCGAGCAGCGTTTCTCGAGCCGTGCATTGCGAGCGGCGCTTTGTGGTTGGGGCTCGAAGTTTTGGATGAACAGGCAGCGCCCGAGTTCTGGTCATCCAAGCGCGTTTCTCGAGCCAATGTCGCAGCGGACAGGGACGAGCCGTGTCCCTACACCGGCAAGACCGCGCGCTGACAAGGGCGATTTACAGCCGCCATTCTTGCCGCGTTCCCGCCTCGAGGCCCAACCCAGCGACTTCGCTCGGCGTCGCTTCCAGGCAGGTCACACCGCGCAAACGCGCTTCGGCGAGCAGCGCACCGACCAAGGTGCGCTCGAGGGCGTCGCCCGATACAGCGTGGCAGTACAGCAGGCGCGCGCCCGAGAACGGTTCCGGGCGATCCGCGAGGTGCAGGGCAGCGCTGCCCTCGGCGTTCAAACCATCCCCGGCGATCAGCGCGATCAAGCGTCCTGCCTCGAGTTCACTCCGTGCCCACGGCAGGAACGTGCCGGTCAGGGCGGTCGCTTCCGCGTCGCTCGAGCCAGACGCGCGCAGGGCGTGGTGGTGGTGCACCGCGAGGATGCCTGCGTCGGCGGTCGTGGCGGGGCGCAGTGGAGCCATGCCAACGGATTTTGACACGCGCTGAGAGGGGACGGGGCGGCTGTGTTGACGCTGTTCGTCGGCGGAGGACGCACACCGAAATCGCCATCGCGCGGAACATGGCGAACGGTGCAAGTGCTGGGTCTCGAGACCCACGCGCCCAGATCACCAGCCGCCGTCCGGTTCCCTCGACCCAATCACCACCGCCACCGCACCGTGAAAAAGCAAACTTTTCTTGAGCGTGGGCTCAGGTTGCACTCAGCTTCGGGGTGGGGGGGTCTCAAGTCCTCCCGATACCGTGTTTCTACGCGAAAAAACGGTCAAAACACCGTTTCACGCCCTTCACCCCCCTCGGCTCGAGCCACGTGCGCTCGAGCTTTCGATTCGACAACCCAAAACGGAGGAACACATGTCCTTTGACCTCGTCGTGTTTTCGCACTTGCGCTGGGATTTCGTGTACCAGCGCCCGCAGCACCTGCTCAGCCGTGCCGCCCGTGAACGCCGAGTGCTGTTCATCGAAGAACCCATCCACAGCGACGAGGTGCGTTTCACCGTGCGCCGCGACGCCAGCGGCGTCGCTGTCTGCACCCCACACCTGCCGCACGACCTGGAGCCCAACAGCGCCGAGCGCCTGCTGCAACAATGGGTGGAAACATTGGTGGAATCGCAGCGTTTGTCCAATTACGCCGTGTGGTTCTACACGCCGATGATGCTGCCGCTGGCGCGCCACTTGAAACCCAAGACGGTGATCTACGACTGCATGGACGAACTGAGCGCGTTCAAGAATGCGCCGCGCGAGTTGATCGAGCGCGAACGCGAACTGTTGAAAACCGCCGATGTCGTCTTCACCGGCGGCTACAGCCTGTACGAAGCCAAGCGTTCGCAGCACGAAAACGTGCACGCCATGCCCTCGAGCGTGGACGCGCTTCATTTCGGGCAAGCGCGCAACGACCTGCCGGAGCCCGCGGAGTTGGCGGGCATTCCTCACCCGCGCGTGGGCTTCATCGGCGTCATTGACGAGCGCATGGATTTGGAGCTGCTGGCGGGTATGGCGAGCCTGCGCCCGCAAGTGCAGTTCGTGATGGTCGGACCGGTGGTCAAGATTGATCCGACGAGCCTGCCGCAAGCGCACAACATCCATTACCTCGGCGGGCGCAGCTACGCCCAATTGCCCGCGTACCTCGCGCACTGGGACGCGGCCATGCTGCCATTTGCGTTGAACGAAAGCACGCGATTCATCTCGCCAACGAAAACCCCGGAGTACTTGGCAGCCGGTTGCCCCGTGGTCAGCACCCCGATCCGCGATGTCGTGCGTCCCTACGGCGAGCAGGACTTGGTGCAAATCGCCAGCACCGCCGAGGAATTTGCGCAGTGTCTGGACCGCGCGCTCCATGAGGACAACAGCGAGCGTTGCGCCCGTGCCGACAAACTTATCGGCGGCATGTCCTGGGACCTCACCTGGCGCAAGATGGAAGGCGAAATCTCCAAGGCGATGCTGCGCCGCACCCGTCCGAACGTGCCCGCCACGCAGTCTGGCGCGTACCCCTCGATCTTGACCGGGGCGTTGATGGCGCACGAGACCGCCCTGCCCACAGCCGCCACGCGCACGGTCGCGCCCACGGGTGGCAGTGGCGGCAGCGACTGAGCTTGTTGACTCGAGCCGACCGCGCTCAATGCCTGTTTGTGTCCCACACAAGCTCTTCAGCTCTTTTTTGTTCACTTGAACACGCGCGGATCAGTAAGCACCTCCAGACGCGACCGCTTCGAAAGGCGGTCGCGTTTTTGTGAATTGACGATGAAGCCTTGCCGTAGAGCGCGCTTGCGACTTTTGAACCCCGCCATCATCTGTGCAAGCGCAGACTGTGACCGCAATGCTCGAGAGCAACCACCCCAACCCCCTGATGGAGCGCGAGACGTGGCGTTCCTTGAACGGCCCCTGGCGCTTTTTCATCGATGACCACGGCGTGTACACGACGCCGGGCACGGTGCCCTTCGACCGCGAGATCGTGGTGCCGTTTCCGCCGGAAAGCCAAAAATCGGGCATCGACCACCAGGGCATGTACACGGCTGTGTGGTACACGCAGCGCTTCACCCTCGAGCCCTCGGAGATCAACGCAAGCAAGCGCGTGATGCTGCACTTCGGCGCGGTGGATTACGAAGCGCGCGTCTGGGTCAACGGGCAGTTGGTGTGCGAGCACCGCGGCGGCCACACGCCGTTCGCCGCCGACGTGACCGATTGCATTGGGATCGGAGAGGACGGCGAGCACGTCCTGGAGGTCACGGTGCGCGCCGGGGACGACCCCCAGGACCTCGCCAAACCACGCGGCAAGCAAGATTGGCTGCCAGAACCGCATGCAATCTGGTATCCGCGCACGACCGGCATCTGGCAAGACGTGTGGATTGAAATCGTCAACGACGTGCGGATTGCCGAATTGCGCTGGCGCCCGTACCTGGAGCGTTGGGAGTTCGGCATGGAGGCACGCATCCACGGACCCCTGCGTCCCGGCTTGCAACTGCGCGTGCGGCTGGTGGACGATGGCTCGAGTGACCCGCTGGCGGACGACCGCTATACGGTCTCACGCAACGAGGTCTCGCGGCGCATCGGCTTGCAAGACCCCGGCGTGGACGACTTCCGCGATTATTTGCTGTGGAGCCCGCAGCACCCGCATTTGATTCGCTGCATCGTGGAGCTTTTGGAGGGTGACACGGTGCTTGATCGCGTGCTCTCCTACACCGCGATGCGCGACGTGACGGTCACGGAAAATCTCTTTTTGCTGAACAAACGCCCGATCACGCTGCGCTTGGTGCTGGACCAAGGCTACTGGCCCGACACGCTGATGGCCGCTCCCGATGACAACGCCTTGCGCCGCGACGTGGAACTGATTAAGCGCCTGGGCTTCAACGGGGCGCGCAAGCACCAAAAATTGGAGCATCCGCGCTGGCTGTACTGGTGCGACGTCTTGGGCGTAATGGTCTGGGAGGAGATGCCCTCGCCGTACCGCTTCACCCCGGACGCCGTGGAGCGCCTGACGGGCGAATGGCTCGAGGCATTGCGCCGCGACGCCTCGCACCCGTGCATCGTCGCCTGGGTGCCCTTGAACGAGAGCTGGGGTGTGCCTGACCTGCCGACGAACCCCGCGCACCGCGATTACGTCAGCGCGCTGTACCACCTCACCAAAGCGATTGACCCGACGCGCCCGGTGATCGGCAACGACGGCTGGGAGATCAGCAAGACCGACATCGTCGGCATCCACGATTACACCGACGACCCCGCGCTGCTCTTGCGCCGCTACGGGGATTTGGAGAGCGTGCAGCGCACCGTGGAACGCCAGCGTCCCGGCGGACGACCCCTGGTGCTGCACGGGTTTGAATTGGACAAGCACCCGGTCGTGCTGTCCGAATTCGGCGGCGTCAACATCAACGGGCAGGGCGGTTGGGGGTACTCGAGCGCAGAGGATGAAAGTGCGCTGTTGGGGCGCTTCGAGGCGCTGCTGGCGAGCGTGAACCGCTCGAGCGGCTTGGCTGGTTTTTGTTACACGCAACTGTGCGACACCTTCCAAGAAAAGAACGGTTTGCTGCGCGAGGACGGCTCGCCCAAAGCCGACGTGGAACTGATCGCCCGCGCGGTCACAGGACGCGTGCGGCACAATTGAGTCTCGCGGTCAAAACTCCGGTCTCGAGATTACGCAGGGTGCAAAAGTAGAGCGCTGCGATTCCACGGTGTCCACCAGCCCCATTCGCGTCAGTAAGCAACCGCGGCGTTTCTGACTCGAGTTTCGACGGCGTTGGTGGCCCCACTCTCCCGTGCAACCGGGAGAGTGCAAAACCTTGTGCGACACGGCTCCCTTCTCTCGATGTCGAGAGAAGGGCTGGGGATGAGAGCAGCGTCTCGAGACAGGCGTGCGTCAGCTTTCTTCGGTTCACTGAACAACGGTCGCCCAAGCGTCACTCAGCAGAGCGAAACAATCCCCGTCAGGCTCGAGGAAATTTGTGACTCCCCAACGCCCGTTTCAATCCATGTTCATGGCAGGTTTTGAGTGCACCACGCACGTCGGCGTGCGCGGCTACCGCCACGACGTGCTGCGCGCCACGCAACACGATGTCCGCGCGGCGGACGATTACCGCTTGCTGCACCAACTGGGCATTCGCACGGTGCGCGAGGGTTTGCGCTGGAACGCCATCGAACCCCGCGCGGGCGTGTACCGCTTCGCGGACGTGCTGCCGATGCTGCGCGCGGCGCGCGACACGGGCACGCAAGTCATCTGGGACTTGATGCACTTCGGCATTCCCGACAGCCTGGACGTGTACTCCGCCGCGTTCGTGGACCGCCTCGAGGGGCTGGCTCGAGCCTTCGTTCCCGTGCTGGAGGATTTCACCGATGTGCCGATCATCACGCCGGTCAACGAGATTTCGTTTCTCGCTTTTGCAGGCGGTGAAGCTGGGTTCTTCGCACCGTTCCAACGCACGCGTCCGCACGCGCTCAAGCAAAACCTCGTGCGCGCCACGGTCGCGGCTTCCACTGCCATCTTGGAAATCGCGCCGCACGCCCGCTTGATGCAACCCGAGCCCGTCATTCACATTGTCGCCGCCCGTGACCGCCCGCAAGACCGCACAGTTGCGGCGGGACACACGGCTTCGCACCGCCAAACCTGGGACATGATCGCCGGACGCACGGAGCCCGAACTCGGCGGCGCGGAACGCTTATTGGACATCGTCGGCGTCAACTACTATCCGAACAACCAATGGGAGCACAACAGCCGACCGCTGCGCTTGGACGACCCGCGCTGGCGGCGGTTCTCCAGTTTGCTGGAGGAAACTTACGCCCATTACGCACCGCGCACGGTCATCGTCTCCGAAACCGGCGCAGAAGCTGGTTTTCGCGCGCCGTGGCTGAATTACATCGCCAGCGAAGTCGAACGCGCCATCTCGCGCGGCGTGGACGTGCAAGGGCTGTGCTGGTATCCGATCTTGGACCACCCCGGTTGGGACGACGACCGCCACGTGCCTTGCGGGTTGTACGGCTTCAGGCGGCGCGGCGAGCGGCGCATTGAACCGGCGCTGGCGGACGAGTTCGCGCGTTGGCGCTCGAGGCTCGAAGTGAACCGTATGGTGCTCAACCCGATGGTGTGAACCCAGACCAACGGTTTGCTGTGCGCGCTCGGGGTTGCCAAGATTGTAGGGGCGCAGCACGCTGCGCCCCTGCGCTGGCTTCGGTCTCGAGACCTGCCTCGAGCGGGTGGTGGCGAAGGTGAGGCTCGAGGCGATGCGTGCGAGGGTGACCAGCCGGCATCTATTCCGACTTAGAACCTATCCGGATAATGGGAGTCGTCTGCAACAAATCACCGCACACGCCAACTGACAAAACCCCAAATACAACACCGAACACTTCTCCCACCGCACCAACAACCGCCGAAACCGATTCATC
>JAESGJ010000219.1_pt1 | contig 67838 bp, 73 predicted proteins | sample 9266241 | NCBI WGS metagenome assembly JAESGJ01 (sample SAMN14514841, study PRJNA621669) | algae metagenome | isolation source: Brasilonema octagenarum HA4186-MV1 and co-occurring heterotrophs from wet... | place: USA: Manoa Valley, Hawaii | collected 2009-07-20
GTGTCCATCAGTTCGGGTGCCGCGACGCTCGCGACCAGCGCCAACCAGACAGCCTCGAGTGTCGCTGCGAGCGCAGTCACGCTGAAGAGCTCGACGGGTGCTGATCTGAGCGTCACCGGCAAGGCCGACTTGCTCAATGCTCTCGGTCTAAGCACGGCTGTCGGCGGCGGCAACGCTACCGTCAACGTCAACCGGACCTCGAGCTCGTCCTCGCTGGGTGCGACGATTACGGACGGCTCGACGCTGAACGTCGACGGTCACGTCATCACCTTCAAGAACGCGCCGATCCCGGGTTCGACCGGTGCTCCGAGCGTTCCGAGCGGGTTCGGTGCGAGCGGCAACGTCCTCACCGACGGCGCCGGCAACTCGACGGTCTACCTGCAGGGCGGTACGGTCAACGACGTGCTGAAGGCGATCGACCTCGCCACCGGCGTCCAGACCGCGACGGTCAACGCCAACGGCACCGCGACGCTTGCGACGGCCTCCGGCCAGACCAACTCGTCGATCAATGCGTCCGGCCAGCTCAAGATCTCGACCGGCGTCAACGCCGATCTGTCGGTTACGGGCACAGGCAATGCGTTGAACGTGCTCGGCTTCGCCGGCAACACCGGGACCTCGACCGCGTTCACCGCGGCGCGCACCTCGGGCGTTGGTGGCCTCACCGGCAAGACCTTGACCTTCTCCTCCTTCAATGGCGGCACGGCGGTCAACGTCACCTTCGGCGACGGCACCAACGGCACGGTCAAGACGCTCGATCAGTTGAACTCGAAGCTTCAGGCCAACAACCTGACGGCGACGATCGACGCCAACGGCCTGCTGACGGTCTCGACCACCAACGACTACGCGTCCTCGACGATCGGATCGACCGCCGCTGGTGGTGCGATCGGCGGCACGCTGACCACGGCGCTGACGTTCTCGACGGCTTCCAGCCCCGTCCAGGACACGGTTGCACAGACCTCCCGTGCCAACCTGGTCAACCAGTACAACAACATCCTCCAGCAGATCGACTCGACGGCCCAGGACTCCTCGTTCAACGGCGTCAACCTGCTGAATGGTGACCAGCTCAAGCTGGTGTTCGACGAGACTGCGAAGTCGAGCCTCAGCATCACCGGCGTGACTTACAACTCCAAGGGTCTGGGCCTCGCTGCGCTGACCAGCGGTGTCGACTTCATCGACAACGCTGCCACCAACAAGGTGCTGACCAACCTCAACTCGGCATCGAGCACGCTGCGCTCGGAAGCTTCGGCTCTGGGCTCGAACCTCACGATCGTGCAGGTTCGTCAGGACTTCAACAAGAACCTGATCAACGTGCTGCAGACCGGTTCGTCCAACCTGACGCTGGCCGACACCAACGTCGAAGCGGCCAATAGCCAGGCGCTGTCGACCCGCCAGTCCATCGCGGTCTCCGCGCTGTCGCTGGCCAACCAGTCGCAGCAGAGCGTGCTGCAGCTGCTCCGCTAAATCGCGGACCGCATCGCAAGCAAGATCAGGCGGCGGGGCTTCGGCCCCGCCGCTTTCTTTTTGGCTGAACGCGAGTGAGCGAAGGGCAGGGGGTGCTTGAAAAAGTAACCATCAAAAGTAACCAGCGGTTATGGTTAATGGAGCGTAAGCGCCGGGAATTTCCAATGATTTCAGAGAGATTGCGAACTGTGGAAGGTCTCTCCGCGCGGTTATGGTGAACCGGCGCTTAAGGTTGCGCACACGCGCTTCACCCTTTGTTAGCCATGTCACGGCACGCTGACCCCGTCACTCGATCCAGAAGCGATCGAACGAAGACGCGTAAGCCAGAAGGGTAAAGAGTCATGTCCGGTATTGTTCTCTCTGCGTCGGTTCGCCAGAACCTCCTCTCTCTCCAGTCCACCGCCGATCTTCTCGCCACCACACAGAATCGTCTGTCGACCGGCAGAAGCGTCAACTCGGCGCTCGACAATCCCACCAACTTCTTCACCGCCCAGTCGCTCGACAACCGCGCCAGCGACATCAACAATCTGCTCGACGGCATCGCCAACGGCGTGCAGGTGCTGCAGGCCGCCAACACCGGCCTGACCTCGCTGCAGAAACTGATCGACTCCGCGAAGTCGATCGCCAACCAGGCGCTGCAGACCACCGTCGGCTACTCCACCAAGTCCAACGTCTCCACCACGATTGCCGGTGCGACCGCGGCTGACCTGCGTGGCACCACGAGCTTTGCCAGCGCCACCGCGAGCAGCAACGTGCTGTATAACGGGACGGCCGGCGGCACCACCGCGGCGAACGGCACCACGACGCTCGGCGCCACCATCGGCGTGTTCGCAAGCACTGGCGCAACGACCGGCGCGGCCGGTACGACGACCCTCGAAGGCACCATCACCCTGATCGCCACCAACGGCACGACGGCGACCGGCCTTGCCGGGGTGGCCCAGCCTGCCGACGGCGACACGCTGACGGTGAACGGCAAGACCATCACCTTCCGCAGCGGTTCAGCTCCGGCCTCGACGGCGGTTGCGTCCGGCTCGGGCGTCAGCGGCAACCTCGTCACCGATGGCAGCGGCAACACCACGGTCTATCTCGGCACCGCGGGCACCCCGGCTGCGACCGTCAACGATCTGTTGACCGCGATCGATCTCGCCAGCGGCGTCAAGACGGTGTCCATCAGCTCCGGTGCTGCGACGATCGCCACGAGCGTCGGCCAGACTGCCTCGACCGTTGCCGGCGGCGCCGTCACGCTGAGGAGTTCGACAGGCGCGGATCTGAGCGTCACCGGCAAGGCCGACCTGCTCAAGGCGCTCGCCCTGACCACGGCGACGGGTGCAGGCAACGCCAACATCGAGGTCAACCGGACAACGACCGCGGCCTCGCTGGGTGCGACGATTGCCGACGGTTCGACGTTGAACGTCGACGGTCACGTCATCACCTTCAAGAACGCGCCGGTGCCGGGTTCGACCGGTGCTCCCAGCGTTCCGAGCGGTTATGGCGCCAACGGCAACGTCATCACCGACGGCAACGGCAATTCGATCGTCTATCTGCAGGCCGGCACGGTCAACGACGTGCTGAAGGCGATCGATCTTGCCACCGGCGTGCAGACGGCGACCATCAACGCCAACGGCACCGCGACGCTTGCAACCGGCACCGGTCAGTCGAACTCGACGATCAACACCTCCGGTCAGCTCAAGATCTCGACCGGCATCAACGCCGATCTGTCGATCACCGGCACCGGCAACGCGCTGAACGTGTTCGGCCTCGCCGGAAACACCGGCAACGCAACGGCGTTCTCCGCCGCCCGCACGTCCGGCATCGGCGGCCTCAGCGGCAAGACCTTGACCTTCTCCTCCTTCAACGGCGGCACGGCGGTCAACGTCACCTTCGGCGACGGCACCAACGGCACGGTCAAGACGCTCGATCAGCTCAACTCGAAGCTTCAGGCCAACAACCTGTCCGCGACGATCGACGCCAACGGCCTGCTGACCATCACCGCCTCTAACGACTACGCGTCCTCGACGCTCGGCTCGACGACTGCCGGCGGCGCAATCGGCGGCACGCTCACCACGGCACTGACCTTCTCGACGGCTTCCAACCCCGTCCAGGATGCGGTCGCCCAGACGGCGCGTGCCAATCTGGTGTCCCAGTACAACAACATCCTGAACCAGATCGACACGACCTCGCAGGACTCCTCGTTCAACGGCGTCAACCTCCTGAACGGCGACCAGCTCAAGCTGGTGTTCGACGAGACCGGCAAGTCGAGCCTGAACATCACCGGCGTGACCTACAACTCGAAGGGTCTGGGCCTTGCCGCGCTGACGGTCGGCGTCGACTTCATCGACAACGCCGCGGCCAACAGGGTTTTGACCAACCTGAACGCCGCGTCGAGCACGCTGCGCTCGGAGGCCTCGGCTCTGGGCTCCAACCTCTCGGTCGTGCAGATCCGTCAGGACTTCAACAAGAACCTGATCAACGTGCTGCAAACCGGCTCGTCCAACCTGACTTTGGCCGACACCAACGTCGAGGCGGCCAACAGCCAGGCGCTGTCGACCCGCCAGTCCATCGCGGTCTCCGCGCTGTCGCTGGCCAACACCTCGCAGCAGAGCGTACTCCAGTTGCTTCGCTAAACAGCTGAAACTACTCAATAAAACCGGGCGGCGGGGCCATTTGCCCCGCCGCCCTTTTTTGCGTTCCGAGAGGGCTAAAGGCGTTCACCAGCCATTAACCGTGTCTCTTAAACCGGCGTTAACCATACTTTAAAGGACAGCTCCTAAAACTGGACAAAAGCCCGCTTTCGAGACCGCGCGGCCGATTCGTATCCGGTTCAAGAGGAAGACTCGCCAATGTCCAACATCGTTCTCTCGGCGTCCGTTCGCCAGAACCTGTTGTCGCTGCAGTCGACGGCCGACTTGCTGGCCACGACGCAGGAGCGGCTGTCGACCGGCAAGAAGGTCAACACCGCGCTCGACAACCCCACCAACTTCTTCACGGCGCAGGGGCTGGACAACCGGGCGAGCGACATCAGCAACCTGCTGGACGGCATCAACAACGGTGTCCAGGTGCTGCAGGCCGCCAACACCGGCATCACCTCGCTGCAGAAACTGATCGACAGCGCCAAGTCGATCGCCAACCAGGCGCTGCAGACCACGGTCGGCTACTCCACCAAATCCAACGTCTCGACCACCATTCCCGGGGCGACCCCGGCTGATTTGCGCGGCACGACCTCCTATGCCAGCGCGACCGCCAAGAGCAACGTGCTCTATACCGGTGCAGCCGGTGGCGTGACCCCGGTCACCGGAACTGCCGCGCTTGGCGCCTCCCTCGGTTCGACCGCTGGGGCCTTCACCGGCACGGCGGTGACCGCGGCCGACGGCACCACCGCGCTGTCCGGCACCGCCACGCTGGTCGGGACCACCACCTCCACCACATTCAGCAGCGCGCCTGCGGACGGCGACACCATCACGGTGAACGGCAAGACCATCACCTTCCGCACCGGCGTCGCGCCGAGCACGCAGCCGACCGGCTGGGGCCTCGACGCCAGCGGGCACATCGCCACGGACGGCAACGGCAATTCGATCGTCTATGAAGGAACGGCGGCTGCCCCCGGGGCAACCATCAACGATGTCCTCGGTGCGATCGACCTCGCCAGCGGCGTCAAGACCGCGACGATCAGTGCGGGGGCGGCGACGATCGCGGTCAGCGGTGCGGCCGGTCCCGTCGGCACGCTGCAGGTCGCATCCTCCATCACGGCGGGCGCGACGACGCTGAAGAGCTCGACCGGCGCCGATCTGAGCGTGACCGGAAAGGCCGATTTCCTCAAGGCGCTTGGTCTCACCGCCGCGACCGGCGCCGGCAATGCCAACGTCACCGCGGCCCGCTCGACGACCGCCGGCTCGCTCGGCACTCTCGTTCAAGACGGCTCGACCCTGAACATCGACGGCCACACCATCACATTCAAGAATGCGCAGACGCCGCAATCGGCGGCGAGCGTGGCCACCGGCTATGGCGTCAACGGCAACGTCGTCACCGACGGCAACGGCAACTCGACCGTCTATATCCAGAGCGCGACGCTGACCGACCTGCTCAACGCGGTCGACCTCGCCACCGGCGTCAAGACCGCGAACATCTTCAACGGTGCGGCGACGCTGTCGACCACCGCGGGCCAGATTCCGTCCTCGGTCAACAGCAGCGGTCAGCTTGCGCTCTCCACCGGCATCAACTCCGATCTCTCGATCACCGGCACCGGCAACGCCCTCAGCGCGTTCGGCCTGAGCGGCAACACGGGAACGGCGACCGCCTTCACCGCGGCGCGCACCTCCGGCGTCGGCGGCGTCAGCGGCAAGACTCTGACCTTCTCCTCCTTCAACGGCGGCACGCCGGTGAACGTCACCTTCGGCGACGGCACCAACGGCACCGTCAAGACGCTCGACCAGCTCAATGTGCAGCTGCAGGCCAACCACCTGACGGCGACGATCGATGCCAACGGCGTGCTGACGGTCACCACCGTCAACGAATACGCGTCCTCGACCCTCGGCTCGACGGCCGCGGGCGGCGCGGTCGGCGGTACGCTCACCGGCGTGCTCGCCTTCACCACCGCGCAGCCGCCGGTTCAGGACCCCGTCGCGCAGACCGCGCGTTCGAGCCTGGTCAGCCAGTTCAACAACATCCTGGCGCAGATCGACACGACCTCCCAGGACTCGTCCTTCAACGGCATCAACCTGCTCAACGGCGACACGCTGAAGCTGGTCTTCAACGAGACCGGCAGCTCCACGCTCGGCATCAACGGCGTCGTGTTCAACGCGGCCGGCCTCGGCCTCAGCAATCTCGTTCCCGGCACGGACTTCATCGACAACGGCGCCACCAACAAGGTGCTGGCCAGCCTGAATGCCGCCTCGAGCAGGCTGCGCTCGGAAGGATCATCGCTGGGATCGAATCTCTCGATCGTGCAGGTGCGTCAGGACTTCTCCAAGAACCTGATCAACGTGCTGCAAACCGGCTCGTCCAATTTGACGCTGGCCGACACCAACGAGGAAGCGGCCAATAGCCAGGCACTGTCGACCCGCCAGTCGATCGCGGTGTCCGCGCTCTCGCTGGCCAACCAGTCGCAACAGAGCGTGCTGCAGCTGCTCCGCTAATCTCGCAGCGCAAGATCGTCATACGAAATATCGCGGCGGGGCTAACGCTCCGCCGTTCTTTTTGAGGGAGATCGCTAAGACGAGATTAGCCGAGATCGACGCGTATTACGCGAAGCGAATTTACTTCGCGCATGCATCGATCTAGCGTTGCGCTAACGAAGAACTCCGTGCCCCGTAATTGTCCGGAGTGCTTCCAAGCACGACACGTAAGCAAATCTTAAGCGGTGCTGCCTAGGGTTGGAAAAGAAATCCTTAAGCGCTTACAACGCGCTAGGTTACCTCCAGGGTGTGATTGATGTCGAATTCCGCTGCCTCGGCTTACGCGCGCGTTGCAACGACCACTGCATCTCCTCGCGACATCGAGGCGCAGACCTTGCTCAAGGCCGCGAACAAGCTTCAGGATGCGGTGAACAATGCCGATCCGCTCAGCGAGCAGACCATGCAGGCGCTGATGTTCAACCGCAAGCTCTGGACCATCTTCCTGAGTGAGGCGATGCGCGACAACAATCCGCAGCCGATCGATGTCCGGCAGAAGATCGCCAACATCAGCGTGTTCGTGCTGAGCCAGACCGCCGCGCTGCAGATGAGCCCGCAGTTCGATCACTTCCGTCCGCTGATCGAGATCAACCGCAATATCGCCGCGGGCCTGTCGGGACGGCCGTGACGGTTGCTCGTGATGCTCGGCATCACCGGCAGCCTGGATCTCCGTCTTTCGGCAACACGAATTTCGCGCTGACCGGTGCCGGTCAGACGCAGCAGACCATCGCTAAAGATCCGCCAAGCTGAATTCCGCGATCGTCAGGCGCTGACGTCGGTGCTGAGCGGACGCGAGGGCTCGGACTTCATGTCCATGGCATGGAAATAGGCCCGCCGGCGCAGCATCGCCTCGTCGGGAAACTGGTTGACCACCGCGTCGGTCTTGTCGTTGACGACCTGGAAGACCATGGATGCGGACGCCTGGTCGAACACGACCTGGCGCGAGACGTTCTCGTGGTTCGGCAGATCGTTACGCAAAGGCGCGCTCGTATCCGCCGCGGCGACCGTCTGGTTCACCGGAAGATCAGTTTGCACAGCCTCGTTCGCCGCCACGTTGGACGTCGTTACGATCTGCACGGGGGCCGGGATCCCCACCGGCCTGATGCTGAAATCTGTACTCATGGCAGCCTCCTGGTTGCCTAACGTGAGTCAAATCCCAACCCCTCTCGTAACGCAACCATGGAACACCAGGACTGAACACCCGGTAAGGAAACGTGCCTAACCGCGCGACGCTTTCGCCGCGCGGTTTTTTGTAAAATTGTCGCTTGTTATCTCGCTTGTGATCAGAGCGAGCGGCTGACCGCGAGCGGGGTGATGTGACGCGGGCCGGGAGCTGCGCGGCGACCTGCGGCCGTGTAGGTGTTCGGCACGTTGCGCTTCTGGATCTCGGCATTGACGCCGCGCACGACGCTTTCGGAGACCGCGTGCGCGGTCGCGAGCACGGTGAGATTGACCTGGAGCATCGCGCGAAACGCATCGTGGTGGCGGTGCAGCGTCGACAGCAGCTCCGGTGCGGATTTCGCGAGCTGCGCCTGGTTCGCCTTCAACTGGCCGACGGCGCCGACATAATTTCGCGACAGCTCCTGCTTCTTGCTCTCGAGCATCATCGCTTCCCGAACCTTGCCGGCGCGGACGAGCTCGGTCTCGCGCTCGATCAGTCCGAGCAGGGCGCTCATCGCGTCCATCAGGCCCTCGGCGAGCTTGCGCGCCTCGGCGCTGCCTGGCGCGGTGTTCGGCCGCTGTTGCATCGGCTGACGTGAGGCGTTGAAGTGGTTCATCTCGTTTGACCTTATGCCGAGCGGATCGTTTTCGCCTGCTGCGTGATGAGGGTGCGATAGACGTCGCGGGCAATGCCGACGCCGCCGGCATTGGCGAAGTTCTTGGAGTATTGCTCGGTCAGCATCGAGCGCCACACGCCGGTGCCGGGCGTGTCGCCGAACGGGCCTTCGCCCTTCAGGCCCGAGGTCATCTGCGCGAACATGCTGTTGAGGAACATCGCCTCGAAGTCGGTGGCGGTCTTCTGTGCCCTGGCCTGCTGCTTCGGCGAGACCTTTTGCAGGGCGCTCGCGAGTTCGAAATCGGGGCGGCCGTTGCGGCTCTCGACCGAGAAGGCCGAGGAGGTGGCGAGGCGCGGGGTGTTGATCGTGCCGGCCTGCATCACATCACCTCGATGTCGGCTTCGATCGCACCAGCGGCCTTGATCGCCTGCAGGATGCTGATCATGTCGCGCGGACCGATGCCGAGGCCGTTGAGGCCGTCGACGAGCTGCTGGAGCGAGACGCCGTCCTTGACGAGCGCCAGTTTCTTGCCGTCCTCGGTGACGGTCACGCTGCTGCGCGGCGCGACCACGGTGCGGCCGCGCGACAGCGGGTTGGGCTGGCTGACCTGCGGGCTCTCGGAAATGGTGACGGTGAGGTTGCCCTGCGCCACCGCGACGGTGGCGACGCGGACGTCGCGGCCCATCACGATGATGCCGCTGCGTTCGTCGATGACGATCTTGGCTGCGAGATCAGGGTCGACCTGCAGCTGCTCGATCTCGGTGAGAAAGGCGACGACGTTGCCCTTGAACTCGGGCGGGACCGAGAGCTGTACCGTCGAGGGGTCGATCGGTTCGGCGGTCTTGACGCCGAGATAATCGTTGATCGCAGCCGCGATCCGTTTGGCCGTGGTGAAGTCGGCGTTGCGCAGCGCCAGGCGCACGTTCGGCAGCCGATTGAGCGCGAACTCGATCTCGCGCTCGATGATGGCACCGTTGGCGATGCGTCCCACGGTCGGCACGCCGCGCACGATCTTGGCCGCCTCGCCCTCGGCCTGGAAGCCGGAGATCGCGAGCGAGCCTTGCGCCACCGCGTAGACATTGCCGTCGGCACCTAACAGGGGCGTGACGAGCAGGGTGCCGCCCTGGAGGTTCTTGGCATCGCCGAGCGCGGAGACGGTGACGTCCATGCGCGTGCCCTGGGTGGCGAAGGCCGGCAGATTGCCGGTCACCATCACAGCTGCGACGTTGCCGGTGCGGATGGTGGCGCCGCGGATGTTGACGCCCATGCGCTCGAGCATCGCCTGCAGCGACTGCTTGGTGAAGGGGATGTTGTTGAGCGTGTCGCCGGTGCCGTTGAGGCCGACGACGAGGCCGTAGCCGATGAGCTGGTTCTGCCGCACGCCTTCGATATTGGCGAGGTCCTTGATGCGCGAGGTCGCAGCCGCGGGCGCGAGCGACAGCGTCAACGCCGACAGCGCGGCACAGGCCACCCCAATAATCCTCACCCAACGAACGCTCGGCATCCTCTGCTCCCCAAGGATCCTCAAAAGGGCTCCTCAAATCGTAAGGACCTGCACGACACTCCCATGACGAGCTGGTCCGACGCTGTCCTTGCGAGGGCTGTGCCAACCCGGCGGGGCAGGGATAGGTCGCTGAATAGGTTGACTAAATCTGTTTCGACCGGTGTCAGCCGGTGTTGTCCGTGAGGAGCGAAACTGCCGCCTGTCGGCAGATTTTGCCGGGCCGTTTACGCCCCGTTAACCATAAGACGGCGAAGGTGACGGCATCGATCACCCGGATTCTCTCCGATGCGCATCTACGGACCGAACGGCACGACGCTTGGAACGCCGGCCAGCCAGGCCAGGCGGACCGGCTCCGGCACCTTCGTTTTGCCCGACACATCGTCGGCGCAGGAGACCCGGAGCGCCGCCGCACCGAAGGCGGCCGCCAACATCGACGGGCTGCTGGCGTTGCAAGGCGTCGCGGAGGACCCGATCGAGCGCCGCAGGCGCTCGGTCACCCGCGGCAGGACGGCGCTCGACGTGCTCGACGATCTCAAGATGGGGCTGCTGTCCGGCAATCTCGACGCCTCGACCGTGATGCGCCTGCGCGATGCTGCAGCAAACCTGAAATCATCCTCGGGCGATCCGGGACTGGACTCGGTGCTCTCCGAGATCGAGCTGCGCGTCGAGGTCGAGCTGGCCAAGGCGGGACAGGCGTAGTCAGGAATATTCAGCTGTCGTCGTGCTTGGCCTGGCGTCTCGGTCATTCAGAGACGTCGTTTTGAATCGAGCGGACAGCGGCGTGCTGGATGCCCCGGTCAAGTCGGGGCATGACGACGGGGGGTGCGCGAGACCGCGTGTCTTTCCAAAACACGCCTTTTACGCCGCTTCCTTCTTCTGCTGCGCGTCATAGCTGCGCTGGGCGGCGAGAACGTCTTTCAGATTCTGTTCGGCCCAATCGCGCAGCGGATCGACCGCGCCGGCGAGCGTCCGTCCGAGCTGCGTGATCGAATACTCTACCGTGACGGGCACGGTCGCGATGGCGTGGCGCTTGAGCAAGCCGTCGCGTTCGAGCGATTTGAGAACCTGGCTCAGCATCTTCTGCGAAATGCCTTCGATCGTGCGGCGCAGCTGATTGAAGCGCATCGGCTCCTCGCGCAGCAGCAGCAGGATCAGCACCGCCCATTTGTCGCCGATGCGATCGAGGATCTGGCGCGTCGGGCAGTTCGCTGCATAGACGTCGGGTTTCATCGTGAGGCCTCGAATCCGGTTTTCGTCGCGCTTGCGATGCGCGTGGCAGTTACCCCAGCGTAATCAGGTAAGCACAAAGTGCTCTCTTAACACCAGCATCCTTTACGATATCTAGTCACCATTAGTTACCAAAGAAGCAAAGGAGCCTTCCATGAAAATCGCAGTTGCCGGCGCGTCGGGCCGGGCCGGGTCCGAGATCGCCAAGGAACTGTCCCGGCGCTGCCATGCGGTCACGGCCATTGCCCGGAACCTCGAGAAGATCGCGGTCCTGCCGAACGTCACGCCGACCAAGGGGGACGTGCTCGACCAGGCGGGCCTTGCCAGACTGTGGACCGGGCACGATGTCGCCGTGAGTTCGGTGCACTTCCTGGCCAGCGATGCGCAGAAGCTGATCGGCGCGGCGAAGGCCGCCAAAGTCGGTCGTTACCTCGTCGTCGGCGGCGCCGGCAGCCTGGAGGTCGCTCCGGGCGTCAAACTGGTCACGACTCCCAATTTTCCGGCCGAATACAAGGCGGAAGCGGAGGCGGGCGGTGCTTTCCTCGACCTGCTGCGGCAGGAAAAGGACCTGAACTGGACCTTCATTTCGCCTTCGGCGCTGTTCGTCGAGGGGGAGCGCACCGGCAAGTTCCGGCTCGGGACCGACCAGCTTCTCGCAGATGCGAACGGCAAGAGCTGGATCACCTTTGCCGACTACGCGATTGCGCTCGCAGACGAGATCGAACGCCCTGCCCATGTGAAGCAGCGCTTCACGGTCGGCTACTAGGCTTTCGGCCGCCCCCGGTCCTCCAGGATAAACCTTCCTGTGCAAGGGCTTGGGGGCGCCGCTCGGGCGGTGAGGGAAATATTGTCTGTCACAGGTGGCCGCTATATAAGGCCCCGCTCAGCGGACCTCGTCCGCCGTACGAGTCGTTGCTTAGACAGATAGGCCGCCCTTGGAAAAGTTGAAAAACTACCGACCGACCGAAAAAGAGCCTTTCATGAACGACCGGCAGAAGGAGTACTTCCGCTTGAAGCTCCTCGCCTGGAAGGATGAGATCCTCAAAGAGTCCAAGCTCACCCTGCAAGCCTTGCAGGAGGAGAACGTGAACCACCCCGATCTCGCAGATCGGGCATCGTCCGAAACCGACCGTGCCATCGAACTCCGTGCCCGCGACCGCCAGCGCAAGCTGATCGCCAAGATCGACGCTGCGCTCCAGCGGATCGAGGACAACACCTACGGCTATTGCGAGGACACCGGCGAGCCGATCTCGTTGAAGCGGCTCGAGGCCCGGCCCATCGCGACGCTCTCGGTGGAGGCGCAGGAGCGCCACGAGAAGCGCGAGAAGGTCTATCGCGACGAATAGAGACGGAGCCGCCACGTGCGGCTCTTTTGTTGTGGGACCAAGGCGCAGCTTCGCGCCGTGTTCAGCGTTTTGCCTGTCGGTTGCCGGCGCGCCTTGGCGCGCGGATTCATCGCGAAAAGTGAATCGCAAATCAATGGGCTAGAGTCACTTTCTCCGAGCTCACGTGAGTTCGGATGAGAAACAGCCTTCACTTCAGGTGCGGGAGAATTTGCGAGTCGCATCAACGAGATCGTCGAGCTTGTTGAAGCGTGGATCGAGCTGCATCAAGCATCGCTGCAATCAGGCTTCGTGCGACGCCGCGAGGCGTGCATCCCCATAAAGCCTGGACCAGCTCAATATTTCCTTAAACGCCGGCAGCAGGCCGTAGGCCGCATCGGTCAGCTCGTAGGTGATCTGCAACGGCTTCTCGGCGAGAACGGTGCGCGACACCAATCCGTCCCGCTGCAGTTCGCGCAATTGCGTGGTCAACATGTGCTGGGTGATGCCGTCGATCGATCGCCGCAAGGCGCCGAAGCGGACCGCACCGTTCATCAGTGCGAACAGGATCTCCAGCTTCCACTTGCCGCCGATGGCATGGATGGCCTGCTTGAAATCGGCGAGCACGGCAGGGGCGGGGCTGCAATCGCAGTCTTCGTCGCGGGCGCTGGTCAGGTTTTCCATACTGGTCTCGAAATCCATTCTACTTGTTGCCCCCGGAGATAGTGACCAGATGCGGCCTTGAGCAGGTGGCGGAACCCATTCGCCGGCCTGTGCCATGAGGAAATTTCAAATGAGCACTGTCCTGGTGACCGGCGGGTCCGGCTTCGTCGGCATCCATGTCGTCCTGCAACTTCTCGCCGCCGGCCATCAGGTGCGGACCACGGTGCGCCGGCCGGACCGGCAGGCCGCCGTGCTGGCGATGCTGCGCGAGGGCGGGGCGGTTGCGCCCGAAAGCCTGTCGTTCTTTACCGCCGACCTCACCGCGGACGAGGGCTGGCGCGAGGCGGTCGCGGGATGCGACTACGTGCTCCATGTCGCCTCGCCGCTCTCGACCAGCGTTCCCAAGGACGAGAACGAGATGATCGTCCCCGCCCGTGACGGCACGCTGCGGGTGCTGCGCGCCGCGCGCGAGGCCGGCGTCAGGCGCGTGGTCATCACCTCGTCGCTGGGGGCGATCGGCTACGGCCATCCGCCGCGCGACAAGCCGTTCGACGAGTCCGACTGGACCGATCTGGGCGGTGCCGACGTGCAGCCCTACATCAAGTCCAAGACGCTGGCCGAGCGGGCGGCCTGGGATTTCATTGCGCAGGAGGGCGGCGGCCTCGAATTATCGGTGGTCAATCCTGTCGGCATTTTCGGCCCGGTGCTCGGGCCGGACTATTCCGGCTCGATCGAGATCGTCAAATCGCTGCTCGACGGGGCCATGCCGGCCGTGCCGCGGGTCTATTTCGGCGTGGTCGACGTGCGCGACGTCGCCGATCTGCACCTGCGGGCAATGAACGCGCCGGAAGCGAAGGGCGAGCGCTTCATCGCGGTGTCCGGCGAGACGATGTCGATTCTCGACATCGCCAAAGTGCTGCGGCGGGAACTGGGGTCGCGGGCTGGCCGGGTTCCGCGGCTGCAGGCGCCGGACTGGCTGGTGCGGCTTGCCGCCAACCGGATCCCTTTGCTGCGTGCGGTCGTGCCGATGCTCGGCAAGGTGCGACATTCGACCGGCGCCAAGGCGAGGTCGGTGCTCGGCTGGCAACCCCGTTCCAACAATGAAGCAATCCTAGCAACGGCCGAAAGCCTGATCCGGCTCGGTCTCGTCAAGGGTTGAAGGCACCCTCGAACTGTTCTTTGGCCCGCGCTTGTCATGCTCCGGCGGGGATGCTGAAGTGCCGCCTTCACTTGCGTAGCGTGGGAGGCGGCGCCGATGGACAGGATTCTCGAAGCCGCGAAGGCGATCGCGCTGGCGCGCCGCAACCATGCGCCACTCGCGGCGCTGGAGCATCCGCCCGAAGATGAAGCAGAGGGCTATCAGGTCCAGCGCGCGCTGCACGATCTCTTGCTGCCGCATCTCGGACCGCTGGTCGGCTACAAGATCGGCTGCACCAGCCAGGTGATGCAAGACTATATCGGCATCCCGCACCCTTGCGGCGGCGGCGTGTTCCAGAAGGGCGTGCATGACACCGGCGCCCGGCTCGCGGCTTCCGACTATGTCCGTGTCGGCGTCGAATGCGAGATCGCGGTACGGCTGAAGCGGAACCTCGCCGCCGGCGAAGCGCCATTCACCGCCGAATGGGTCGGCGAAGCCGTCGAGGCCTATCATCCCGCGATCGAGATCGTCGACGACCGCTACGTGAAGTGGGAAACGATGGGCGCCCCGACGCTGATCGCCGATGATTTCTTCGCCGCCGGCTGCGTGCTGGCCCCGTCGGTGCCGCGTTCGTCGGTGCCGGACCTCAAAGCGGTCAAGGGCCGCGCCATCCTCAACGGCGAAGAGGTCAGCCAGGGCACCGGCGCCGACGTCCTCGGTCATCCCCACAACGCGCTCGCCTGGCTCGCCAACCATCTCGCCGCCGACGGCAAGGGTCTTCACGCGGGACAGCTCGTGCTCACCGGCAGCCTGGTCAAGACGCTGTGGCTGAAGGCCGGCGACAAGGTGCGGATGGAGCTGGACGGGCTGGGCGTGGTGGAGGCTGAGTTTACGTGAGGGTGGACCGGTATCCCGCGCAGTCATTCCCCGCGAAGGCGGGGAATCCAGTACGCCGAGCCACTTCATTTTAGCAACGAAGGCCGCGGAGCACTGGATCGTCCGCTTGCGCGGACAATGACAGTGAGGCTTGGTTTGCTGCGCCGCTCTTCATAGTCGCGGACCGCGAACCAAATTCCCTGATGCCTTCACGAAATACATGCGGCCCTCGCCAGGGGAGCTAGCGAGGGCCGCGTAGTACATCGTCGTTCGCGCCTTAAGTTCGCGAACACGATGTGGGAGCTCGGGAGAAGCCTAGAAGGGCAGCAGCACGTCCATCACTTGCTGGCCGTAGCGCGGCTGCTGCACGTCCATGATCTGGCCGCGGCCGCCATAGGCGATGCGGGCCTGCGCGATCTTGGTGGAATCGATGGTGTTGTCGCTCTGGATGTCCTCTGGGCGGACGATGCCGGCGACCACGAGCTCGCGGATCTCGTAGTTGACGCGGATCTCCTGCTTGCCCTCGACCACGAGGTTGCCGTTCGGCAGCACCTGCGTGACGACCGCGGCGACGTTGGTCTGCAAAGCTTCCGTGCGGTTGACCGAGCCCTTGCCGTCGCTGGAGGCGGAGGAGTCGGCCGTGAGGATGCGGCCGGGCAGCACCTTCTGGGCCTGCGCGCCGAGGGTCTTCGCGCCGATGAAGTCGGTGATGCCGGAATCTTCGGAATTGGTGCGGCTGCGCTGGGTCTCGTTGGCGATGTTGGCCTTGTCCGTGATGTTCACCGTCACGGTCAGGAGGTCGCCGACCTGGCGCGCGCGCTGGTCCTTGAAGAAGGCGCGGCTGCCGTTGCGCCACAGCGAGTTCGGATTGTAGGAGGCGACTTCCGGCTTCGGCATCGGCATCTGCACCGGCTTGTAGCCCGGCTGCGTCGTCGGATTGTCGATCGCCGACAGTTTCGGCTGCTCGCCGATCTGCGACAGGCGGTCGATCGAGGAGCAGCCGCCCAGCGCGCAAGAGGCCAGCAGCAGGGCGGAGATCGCGATGCGACGAAGACGGTAAGCCGAACTGAAAGCGGACATGACGAACTCTTACTTGGCTTGAGCTTGCGAGGCGCGAGCTTGCGGGATCTGGGCTTCTGCGATCTGGGCCGGCGACGCGGGGGCCTGAACCAGGTTCCGAAGGAGGGCTGCGGTATCGACCGGGGCGGGCGCCTCATCGCGCTTGAGCGAAGAAGTCTGCTCGACCGCGGGCGCCATCGGCGCGGACTGGCTCGCGCCCTCGATCGTCACCTGGCCGCGGCCGGTGACGACGCCGCTCAGCGTCCGCTTGGATTGCACATTGAGCACGCTGACGGTGTCGCCCTCGGCGCCGCTCTCGATCGCCTTGCCGCGCGAGGTGAGATAGAGGCCGGGCACCTGGTAGATGATGGTGACGCTCTGGTCGCGCACCACCAGGTCGGGCTTGACGATGTCGGCGGCACGCAGCGGCGTGCCCGCGCGCATCGGCCGGCGCAGCTGCATGCCGATGCTGCGGTCGCGCGAGGCGGGCTCGCCGGTGACCTCGGCCTTCGGCCGGCGCTCCAGCGCGACGTCGGAGGATTTCAGGAGATCGAGCCGGTCGATGTCGCGCGTCAGCACGGCCACTTCCACCGTTTCGACCGCGGTGCCGGTGAAGCGCAGCTTGGTCGGGACCGGACTGCTGTCGTTGGCAATCTCGAAGGCGATGTCGAACCGGCCGCTGCGGGCATCGTAGCGGGTTGCGACCGGGTGCAGCACGCCGGAGTTGGAGGCATCCAGCCGCATCTCGGCGACGCCGCGGTCGAAGGTGACGGTGAGGTTGGCGGCGTCCCCGAGGCCGAAGCGACGCTCGAGCGCGGAGGCGACGGCGGTTTCGATATCCTTGTTCGCCAGCGTGCGGGCGAGGCGGGTGACCTGGACCTCATTGAGGTCGCCGGTCATGACGCCGATCACCTGCTTGGCGCGGAGCACCGACAGCACCTGGCCGACGGTCAGCGTGCCGGTGGTGCCGAGATCGGGCGAGCGGTAGACCGGGATCAGCGCGGCCGATCCGGCATTGTCGATGAGATCGCCGACCCGCACCACGTCCGAAGTGACGGTGACGCTCGCGCGCAGCGTCGGCGAGGCGATGAAGTCGTCCGCGGCCGCTGCCGGCAGGGCCAGCGCGAGCAGGGCGGAGATGGTGGCGAGGGTGGTGCGGATCATCGTCATCACCTCAGCGGAACAGCGCCGTCGTCGATTGCATCATCTGGTCGGCGGCGCTGATCACCTTGGCGTTCATCTCGTAGGCGCGCTGGGCGGCGATCAGGTCGCTCATCTCCGAGACGACGTCGACATTGGCCTGCTCGAGGCTGCCCTGGGTGATCTTGCCGTAGCCCTCGGAGTTCGCGGTGCCATCCTGCGGCGGGCCGGACGACGGGGTCTCGGTGAACTGGTTGCTGCCGACCGGCTGCAGGCCGGCCTTGTTGATGAAGCGGGTCACGCCGATCTGGCCGACGATCGACGAGGTCGACGAGCCCGGCAGCGTCACCGAGACCTGGCCCTGCTCGCTCACCGAGATACCCGAGGCGTTGTTCGGGATCGTGATCGTGGGCTGCACCGGGTTGCCCTGGGCGGTGACGACGCGGCCCTGGTTGTCCATCTGGAAGGTGCCGTCGCGGGTGTACTGATAGGTGCCGTCCGGCATCAGGATCTTGAAGAAGCCTTCGCCCGACATCGCGAGGTCGAGATCGTTGCCGGTCTGCGACAGCGTGCCCTGCGTCATGCTGCGCGGCGTGCCGACTGTCTTGACGCCGCCGCCAATGTCGACGCCGACGGGCAGGATGGTGCCCTGGTCCGAGGCCTGCGCGCCGACGCGGCGAACGTGCTCGTAGATCAGGTCCTGGAACGCCGCGGTCTGCTTCTTGAAGCCGGTGGTGCGGAGGTTCGCGATGTTGTTGGAGATCACCTGAACGTTGAGTTCCTGTGCCGCCATTCCGGTCGCTGCGGTGTGAAGCGCCTGCATATCAGTTCTCTCTCAATCAGGCCGGAACGTCGGCGAGCTTCTCGATCGCCGATTTGTGGAGATCGCTCTGCTGCTGAAGCAGGTTGGCGATGGCGGTGTAGCTGCGCATGACTTCGACCATGCGGGTCATCTCGCCGACCGAGTTCACGTTGGACTTCTCGATATAGCCCTGGCGCACGGTGGATTTGGCATCGGGCTGCTGGGTGGCGGAGCCGGCGGAATAGAGATTGGCGCCGAGCTTGGTCAGCTTGGTCGGATCGTCGAACGAGGCCATGCGGATCTTGCCGCGGATCGAGTCGGTCTTGGCGGTGCCTTCGAGCACCGTGATGGTGCCGTCCGGCGCGACGTTGATGTCGTGATCGGTCGGCTGGAAGGTGATCGGGCCGCCGGTGCCGAGCACCAGATTGCCGCTCGAGGTGACGAGCTGGCCGGTGCTGTTGAGCGTGAACTTGCCGTCGCGCGTGAACATTTCGCCGCCATTGGCCTGCACGGCGAAATACGCGTTGCCGTCGATCGCCATGTCGAGCGGGTTGCTGGTCGCCTCCAGCGCCCCCGGGCCGATGTCCCGGTAGGTGCCGCGGTCCTGCACGTAGGAGACGCGGCGGTCCGCGCCGACGAAATTGTCTTCTCGCGCGTTCGAGTTGAGGAATTCCTCGAACAGCGAATGGTCGGCCTTGAAGCCGTTGGTGTTGGCATTGGCGACGTTGTTGGCGATGACATCCATCTGCCGTTCCAACGTCATCTGCCGTGACAAGCCGATCAGAAGCGCGTTCTGCATCGGAAATCTCCCCTGAGCGGATCTGCCATTTCGCTCTCCCAAGCGCCGTGGCGGACCCCGTGAACGAGACCGTCGGGTTCTCCCAAACCGTTCGGTCTCGACCCTTTCTCAGCGAAAGCCGTGCCAACTTGTAAAAGTACGCATTTTCAGTGGCTTGCTCATTTTCGAGGGGCGTCGGAGGGCGGCAGAAAGGTTCTGTTAGCCATGTCTGCCCGGCAGATTTTTCCTAGCGGATGCCCGATCGAAAGGTTCCGTTAACCATTATTACCGTAGCGTTTGCATGAAGAGGAGCGCATCGCGCCGGGGCATTTGTATCGCGTTCTTGTCTTATGGCTTCGCTCTTTCGACCCCTTTGAGAGATTCGGGCGCGGCGACCATGGCAGAGAATGAAGCGGAAGGCGGCGCAGCCGCTGAAGGCGCGGAAGCCGCTCCGCCGAAGAACAAGCTGAAGCTCATCATCATGGCCGTCGGCCTGCTCGCCGTGCTCGGCGGCGGTGCCGCGACATGGTTCTTCTTCTTCCGGCACGGCGAAGACGAGCATCATGCCGAGGCCGCACATCCGCCGAAGCCGCCGTCCTTCGTCGACGTCCCCGACATCATGGTCAACCTCGCCGGCGCGCCCGGCGAGCGCGTGCAATATCTGCGGCTGAAGATCGTGCTGGAGCTGAAGGAAGAAAAGCAGATCGAGGCGATCAAGCCGACGATGCCGCGCGTCACCGACATCTTCCAGACTTACGTGCGCGAACTGCGCCCCGCCGACCTCAACGGCTCCGCCGGCATCTTCCGCCTCAAGGAGGAACTGACCAAGCGCGTCAACGCGGCGGTTGCCCCGGTGCAGGTGAGCGCGGTGCTGTTCAAGGAAGTCGTGATCCAGTGACGGCTTGCGGAAGGTAACGGGCTAGCGTCATGGCCGGCAACGAGCAAATGGACCAGGATGCGATTGCCGCCCAATGGGAGGCATCGCTCGATTCCGAGGATCCCGCGGAGGCCGCGAAGGCTGCCGCCGAAAACGAATTATCGGAGACCATGGCCCTGCAATGGGCGGCCATGGTCGAGGACGGCAGCCGCGATCTCGGCACCGGCAAGAACTCCGGCGAGCGGGTGCTGTCGCAGGAGGAGATCGACAACCTCCTCGGCTTCGCCGTCGGCGACGTCACCCTCGACGACCATTCCGGCATTCGCGCCATCATCGATTCGGCGATGGTCTCCTACGAGCGTCTGCCGATGCTCGAAATCGTCTTCGACCGCCTGGTGCGGTTGCTGACGACGAGCCTGCGCAACTTCACCTCCGACAACGTCGAAGTCTCGCTCGACCGCATCACCTCGGTGCGCTTCGGCGATTACATGAATTCGATCCCGCTGCCCGCCGTCCTCACCGTCTTCAAGGCCGAAGAGTGGGACAATTTCGGCATGGCGGTGGTCGATTCCAGCCTGATCTACTCGATGATCGACGTGCTGCTCGGCGGCCGCCGCGGCACCAGCCAGCTCCGCATCGAGGGGCGGCCCTACACCACGATCGAAACCGAGCTGGTCAAGCGGCTGGTCGAGGTGGTGATGGCCGACGCCGAACAGGCATTCCGGCCGCTGTCGCCGGTGACCTTCACGATCGACCGGCTCGAGACCAATCCGCGTTTCGCCGCGATCAGCCGTCCCGCCAATGCCGCGATCCTGGTGCGCCTGCGCATCGACATGGAAGACCGCGGCGGCAACATCGAGCTGCTGCTGCCTTATGCGACCATCGAGCCGATCCGGGGCGTCCTGCTCCAGATGTTCATGGGCGAAAAGTTCGGCCGCGATCCGGTCTGGGAAGGCCATTTCGCAACCGAGATCAACCAGGCCGAGATCGCCGTCGATGCCGTGCTCTACGAGGCCGACATTCCGCTCAAGCAGCTGATGCGGCTGAAGGTCGGCGACACGCTGCCGCTGGACATGCGCGCCGACGCCAACGTCACCGTGCGCTGCGGCGATGTCACGCTGACCGAGGGGCGGATGGGCCGGGTCGGCGACCGCGTCGCGATCCGCGTGACGAAACCCTTGCGCAAGCCAAGTACGACACTTGCGATGTTCGAGAAGGTGGACGAGCAGAACAAGATGATGGAGGCCCCATGAACCACTCCCTGGGAATGGCGATCGAAACGCTGGTGGCTATCCTGCTGATGCTGACGATCTTCTACTGCGTCATGCTCAACAAGCGGCTGACGCGGCTGAAGGCGGACGAGCATTCGCTGAAGGCGGTGATCGGCGAACTGATCACCGCGACCGAGATCGCCGAGCGCGCGATCGGCGGGCTCAAGCTCGCGGTGCGCGACGTCAACGAGAATCTCGGCAGCCAGCTCGCCGCGGCGACGCAGATGTCGGACCAGCTCTACAAGCAGCTCGGCGAAGCCGACAACGTGGTCCGGCGGCTGTCCAAGATCGCGATCGCCGCGCGTCCCATGACGAACCCGGAAACGGTCGCCGCGCCCGCAGCCAAGCCCTCGTCGGCGAAGGCGGTGGCGGCTGCGGCCGAAGCTTTCTCCGAACGCAGACGATCCAACGGCCTTGCGGCATAAAGTCAGGTATGAAGTCCTTTCGTAACATCCGCGTCATTCCGGTCGTCCTGGTCGCCATCGCAGGCCTCGCCACGCTGAAGGTGGCGGGCCTCGCGATCAATGGCGGCTATGTCTTCGACTACAAGCCGAACCAGACCAAGAAATCCTGGGCGCAGGAGAATTTGAACTTCCCGACCGGCCGCGACGATCCCGATATCACCGGCTCGACCCATGGCGCGCCGAAGGAGGCGCCGAAGCCGGCCGCGCCCGAGACCAAGATGGAAGGCGGCACACCGATCAAAATCGAAGAGCCGCAGATCTCGCCCTCCGAGCGCGCGATCCTCGAGCGGTTACAGGCGCGCCGCCAGGAGATCGAGGCCCGCCAGCGCGAGATCGACATCCGCGAGAGCCTGTTGAAATCGGCCGAGAAGCGCATCGAAGGCAAGGTCGAGGAAATGAAGGCGGTGGAAACCCGCATCTCCGCAACCCAGGCAGACCAGAAGGCCGCCGAAGCCCAGCGCATGAAGGGCCTCGTGACCATGTACGAAGGCATGAAGCCCAAGGACGCCGCGCGGGTGTTCGACCGGCTCGAGATGGGCGTGCTGATCGAGATCGCCTCGGCGATCGCGCCACGGAAGATGTCGGACATCATGGGACTGATGTCGCCGGAGGCCGCCGAGAAGCTGACGGTCGAGATGGCCCGCCGTGCCAATGGCGGCGGCGATCAGTCGGCCTCGGCCGGCGAACTGCCGAAGATCGACGGCAAGCCGACGCAAAAGCCGAATTGAGGGCTCATACTTAAGAAGTCCTTAATTGGCAAAACCTTAGAGTCTGGGGCAGGGGACGGCACCAGTGCCGCCGTGGACCCGTCGAAACGGAAGACATGCCGCCAATGGCGCGAGAGGCTGCCGATGGATTGTGGTCGCGAGCCCGCGCTCTGGCGCCGGGGCTGTCGCGTCATGTCCGCGTGCTGGCGCTCTGCCTGCTGGCGGGTTGTGGTACGCCGGCCCGGGCGGCCGACGCCGTCAGGGGCGAGGCGAGCTTCTCGGCTGGCGGCGGCTTTGCCCGTCTCGTCATCAAGCTCGGCGAGGACGTTCCCTCCGAGGTGACGACCGCGGGCTCCATCCTCATCATCCGCTTCGACCGGCCAGTCGACGTTCCCGTCGACCGCGTGCCTGAAGGCGCGCCAGATTACGTCAACTCCGCGCGCCGCGATCCAGATGGCGGCGCCATCCGCCTGTCGCTGGCGCGCCGCGTCACCGTCAACACCATGAATGCCGGCGAGCGCACCTTCGTCGACCTTCTGCCGGAGGGCTGGAAGGGACCGCCGCCGAGCCTGCCGATGGACGTGGTCAAGGAGCTGGCCGAGCGCGCCCGTGTGGCCGAGCGCGCACTGCGCGCCCAGCGTGCCGCGGCGGAAAGCAAGAAGCGTCCGCAGATCCGCGTGCGTGCTTCGGTGCAACCGACCTTCGTTCGCTTCGTGTTCGAGATGCCCGACGGCGTCGGCGTGTCCTCCGTGCTCAACGAGCAGAAGCTCACGCTCGCCTTCAACGCCAACCTCAATTTCGATCTGGCGGACGCGGTCGTTGCAGCGCCGCCGAACGTCGCCTCGATCAAGCAGAAGGCCGACATCGACCAGACCAATGTCGAGATCGCGCTGATCGGCGATTCCGACGTGCATTCGTTCCGCGACGACAAAAACTACGTCGTCGATGTTTCCTTCCAGCCCGACAAGGGCAAGGTCGCCGCAACGCCCGAGGCAGCCATCGCGCAGATGAAGCCTGCCGGTCGCGGACCGGCGCCGGCGCCGGACAAGCCAGCGGCCCAGAAGCCGAAGGACGCCCCTGCCGAGATGGCGCCACCGACCTCCGAGACGATCGCGCGTGAAGCGAAGATCGACGTCAAGCCCGAGGTGAAGCCGGACGCGCCCGCCGCGATGCCGCCCGCGGAAGCGCCGAAACCAGTGCCGGCTCCCGCGATCGAGGCCGCCCCCGCGCCGGAAGCGCCAAAGGTCGCGCCCAAGGAAGCTTTGAAGGAGGCTCCGAAGGACATCTCGAAGGAAGCAGCGAAGCCCGCGCCGCCGCTTGCCGAAGCCGTGGCCGCGCCCGCCAAGCCGGCGCCTGCGGAGGCGCCGAAAGAGGCCGCGAAGGAGCCGGTCAAGGACGCCGTCAAGGCTGCGTCCGCCGAGGCGCCGGCCGCGCCGCAGCCCCCCGTCGCCAGCGTCGATGCGCGCCGCGACAGCGACGGCTTGCGCGTGACGTTCCCGATTGCGGTCGCGACACCGGCGGCGGCGTTCCGCCGCGGCGACACGGTGTGGCTGGTGTTCGATACGCCGAAGCCGATCGACGTCGAGGCGATCCGCAGCAAGGGCGGGGTGATGATCGGCGAGGTCGGCCGCATTGCGCTCGACAAGGGCCAGGCGGTGCGCATCCGTCTCACCCGCCCGCTGGTCTATTCGCTGGCGAGCGAAGAGGTCGGCAAGGAGACCAACTGGCTGCTGACGCTCGCCGACAAGATCCAGACGACCCCGTTGCCGCTGATGATGTCGCGCAACATCACCGACCCCGCGCTCGCCAACATCGCCATCCCCTTTGCCAATCCGGGCCAGCTGCACAAGCTCACCGACCCCGATGCCGGCGACATGCTCTATGTCGTCACCGCGCAGCGGCCGGTGCGCGGCTTCATCAAGCGGCAGGATCTCGTCGATCTCTCGCTGCTGGAATCCGCGCACGGCATCGCGATCCGCCCGAATTCCGACGAGGTCGGCGTCGAAGTCGGCGCCGACAAGGTGATCCTCGGCAAGAAGGGCGGTCTGACGCTGTCGCCGGTCGACATCTCGGCCGAGCGGGCGCCGACCGCGGTGCGTCCGGTGTTCAGCCCTGAGGGCTGGCGCAAGGGCCAGTCGGAAAATTTCATCGCGCGCCAGAGCGAGCTGATCACGGCGATCGCGGCCGTCGAGCCGGCGCTGCGCTCACTGCCGCGGCTCGATCTCGCGCAATTCTACATGTCGCGCGCAATGTATCACGAAGCCAAGGCTGTCACCGACCTGATGCTGAGCGATCCGCTCAACAAGGAGGAGAGCGGTGCGCTCATCATGCATGCGATCGCCAGCATCCTGATCGGCCGCCCGGCGCAGGGCCTGAAGGACCTCGCCAATCCCGTGATCGGCAACAGCCACGATTCCCAGCTCTGGAAGGCGCTCGCCTATGCGCGCCAGGGCAAATGGGCTGACGCGCGCGAGAAGTTCAAGAACGTCGAATTCGCGATCGCCTCGCTGCCGCTCGACATCCAGCGCATCGTGACGATGGATGCGATGCGCGCCTCGCTCGAGGTGAAGGACTACGCCGGCGCCTCCAAGCGCCGCAGCGAACTCGAAGTGGTCGGGGTATCGCCTGAGGCTGCGCCCGGCTTTGCCGTGCTGCGCGGCCGGCTCGCCGAGGCGCTCGGCCACGACAAGGACGCGCTCGACGATTACAGGCTCGCGGCGGCCTCGGCCGATCGGCCGGCTGCGGCAGAGGCCAAGCAGCTCGAGATCGCGCTGCGGCAGAAGCGCGACGAGATCGGCAAGGACGAGGCGCTGAACGAGCTCGAGACCCTGTCGATGACCTGGCGCGGCGACTCGATTGAGGTCAAGACGCTGCAGATACTGTCCAAGATGTACGCCGAGGCCGGGCGCTACCGCGACGCTCTCACTGCGGCTCGCACCGCGACCAGGCTGCAGCCGAACGCGGACGCCTCGCGTCAGGCGCAGGATCTCGCTTCGGACCTTTTCACGCAGATCTTCCTCGGCCCGAAGGGTGACCAGCTGCCTGAGGTCGAGGCGCTCGGGCTGTTCTACGAGTTTCGTGAATTGACGCCGATCGGCAGGCGCGGCGACGAGCTGATCCGCCGTCTCGCCGACCGCCTCGCCTCGATCGACCTGCTCGACCAGGCGGCCGAGCTGCTGCAATACCAGGTCGACCACCGCCTCGAAGGCGCCGCCCGCGCCCAGGTCGCCGCGCGCCTCTCCATGATCTATCTCGCCAACCGCAAGCCGGACAAGGCGATCACGGCGCTGCGCGCGAGCCGCATCAGCGATCTCTCCGGCGAGCTCAGGCAGCAGCGCCTGCTCCTGGAAGCGCGCGCGCAGAGCGACGTCGGCCGTCACGATCTCGGACTCGACATCATCTCCAACGTCACCGGGCGCGAAGTGCTGCGGCTGCGGTCCGACATCTTCTGGGCGGCACGGCGCTGGCGCGAGTCCGCCGAGCAGATCGAACTCTATTACGGCGAGCGCTTCCGCGACTTCAAGCCGCTCAATTCGGTGGAGAAGAGCGACATCATCCGCGCCGCCGTCGGCTATGCGCTTGCGGACGACTCGATCGGCCTGTCGCGCTTCCGCGAGAAGTACGCCCCGCTGATGAGCGAGAGCGCCGACCGTCTCGCCTTCGACATCGCCAGCAAGCCGGCCGCGGCCTCCAGCGCCGAATTCGCCGAGATCGCCAAGCTCGCCGCCAGCGTCGATACGCTCGACGGCTTCCTGCGCGAGATGAAGCAGCGCTTCCCCGACGCCACCGCCCGCGCGCCGCAGGCCAAGGACGAAGACCACACCGGCTCGCTGCCGACGATCCCGGTCGTGCGGCAGATCAAGATGACGCGGTAGGCCTCTGCTGCCGCGCGAAGCGCGGGCCGCGACAGCGCCACAACTTCGTAATTGCAAGCGCAGCGAAGCAATCCCGCATTTCTCGCTGAGGGATTCTGGATTGCTTCGTCGCAGGGGCTCCTCGCAGTGACGGGGAGGGGCGGGGCTATCGCGCGAGCGCAGTGGACGCGGGCGTCACGAGAGGCTCGCTACCCGCCGTAACTCTGCACCAGGCTTCCCGCCACCAGCGACCAGCCGTCGACCAGCACGAAGAAGATCAGCTTGAACGGCAGCGAGATCGTGGCCGGCGGCAGCATCATCATGCCCATCGACATCAGCACCGATGCGACGACGAGGTCGATGATCAGGAAGGGAAGGAACAGCAGGAAGCCGATCTCGAAGGCGCGCTTCAGCTCGGAGATCATGAAGGCGGGGACGAGGATGCGCAGTGCCAGCTCGTCGGGCGTGGCCGGCGGCGGTTCGCCCGAGAGATCCAGGAACAGCTTGAGGTCCTTCTCGCGCACGTTCTTCTGCATGAAGCCGCGCAACGGAACGGAGGCGCGCTGCAGCGCGTCCTCGACGCCGATCTGGTTGGCGACGAGCGGGCGGATGCCGTCGTCGTAGGATTTCTGCAGCACCGGCCCCATCACGAAGAAGGTGAGGAACATTGCAAGCGCGATGATCACCGAGTTCGGCGGCGCGGTTGCCGTGCCCAGCGCGGTGCGCAGCAGCGACAGCACGACCACGATGCGCGTGAACGACGTCATCATGATCAGGATCGACGGCGCGATCGACAGCACGGTGAGCAGCGCGATCAGCTGGATCGCGCGCTCGGTGACGCCGCCGCCGCCAGCGCCGCCGCCGAGATTGATGCTGATGTCCTGCGCATGCGCCGGCATCGCTGCCGATGCCGCGCCGATCAGGACAGAAAGGAAAAAAACTCTACGCGGAAGGGACGGCAGCCTCACGAAGACGGCTTCGGACGGCCGAGCAGCGAGGCCATCTCGTCTTCGAGATTTTCAAAGCTGGTCTTTTCCGCGGCCGGCTTTGCGGGCGGGGCCGGTGGTGCCGGCGGCTCGCTGCGTGCGGCGCGCGGGGAAGCAGCAGGCGGCTCCGGCGCAACCGGAGGCGCGACCGTCTCGCCGGCCGGGCGACGCAGCGCGGCTTCGAGCCGCTGCGCCATCTCGGCGAGATTCTGCTCGGCACTGGAGGGCGCTGCAGCAGGGGCCGGCGGCGGAACGGGCGGAGCCTGCGGCACCGGCGGCGGCGGGGCAGCGATGCGCTCGGCGCGCACCGGCGGCATCTTCGGCGGCTCGCTCTGGCGCGGCGGCCGCGGCATCAGCGGCGGCTCGCTGCGCGGAACGCGCGGCGGCAGCGGCTCCGGCCGCGGTTCGCGCTCGAGGCGTGGCGCGGTCGGCTCGGCCGTGAAGCCGGCGAGGGGATCGCTGCGGCGTTCGGCCAGCGCGGGAGCGGGCCGGCGCACCTCGTCGGCAAAGGACGGGCGCGCGGGCCGCGGCGGCGGCTCGGGCATTTGCGGCTCGGGATGATCGAGCATTTCCGGCCGCGGTGCTTCGTCGGCCCAGTTGCTGGTATCCGGCATGGGCGCGAGCCGCGGCGGTTCCGCGGCGTTCGGACGCTGCGGAAGCTGGTCGCGGCCGGGCGCGGCGCGAACGATGTTGGGTTCGACGACGATATCGGTCGGCCCGCCGATCATCAGGAGGTGCTCGACATTGTCACGCCGGACCAGCACCAGGCGGCGCCGGCCGTCGACCGCGGCAGCGTCGATCACCGCGAGCCGGGGCATCCGGCCGCGCTGGGTGTTGGCGCCGACCCGGCTACCGGCGAATCGGCGCACCAGCCAGGCAGCGACGCCGATCAACGCCAGGACGACGATGAACGCGACGATGAAGGTGATAGGGCTGCCTTGCATACTTGTCCCCGACAAATGGCGCTGTTCTCGTGCCTATGGTTGGACGCGCCAACCACTGGTTTAACGATGCCCCAAACTGCGATTTCTTAACGTCCCACGGCAAGTTTTGCCGTCCCCAACTCTTAATAACCCATGAATCGCTCGATCCAAAACGACTTCTTGGGCTGTGCACGGGCGGCCAAATGGTTGGGTTAATGCCGGTTTTGGAGACGTAGAATCACGGGAGCGGAAAATGCTGTCCCGCCTGGGGACAGGCTTCGAGGACGGTCTTAACCAGCTGTTAACCATACACGCGGCAAATTCTGCCTAGCGGCGGACCCTGGGTTCGCAAGACGGCGGAAGGAGCCGCGACGATGTCCATCAACGACCTCCCGGTGCTGTCGGCGCTTCGAACCAAGATGCAGTGGCACCAGGAGCGCCAGCGCGTCCTGTCCGAGAACGTCTCCAATTCCGACACGCCCAAATTCCGGCCGCGCGACTTGGTCGAGCCCAAGCTCGACAAGGCCGGGGCCGTCACCGGCTCGATGGGCCCTCTGGCAATGACCCGCACCAGCGGCTCTCACATGACGCCGTCGGGGGCTGCGTCCGGATTCGACCAGAACAGGAACGCGGGCTTCGAGACCCGCCCCGCGGGCAACGCCGTCAATCTCGAAGAGGAGATGATGAAGGCGGCCAGCAACCAGATGGACTACGCGGCGGCGACCTCGCTCTATTCGAAGAGCCTGCATCTGCTCAAGACCGCGATCGGCAAGGGCTAGAGCATGATCCGGAAAAGTATGAAGCGGGTTTCCGAAGAGATCATGCTCAGACCAAAGAGCTAGAGGAGGCGCATCATGGCCAATGACAGCAGCGACTTTGCCCGCTCGATGGCGATCGCGACCTCCGGTCTGCGGGCGCAGGCCGGCCGCATGCGGGTGATCTCGGAAAACATCGCGAACGCGGATTCGACCGCGCAGACCGCCGGCGGCGATCCCTATCGGCGCAAGGTTCCGACCTTCTCTTCCGCGCTCGACCGCACGCTCGACGCGCAGGTCGTTACGCTCGGCAAGATCAAGCCCGACCAGTCGAACTTCCGCGTCAAATACGAGCCTAGCAATCCGGTCGCGGACGCCAGCGGCAACGTCAAATATCCCAACGTGAACTCGGTGGTCGAGATGACCGACATGCGCGACGCGCAGCGGTCCTACGAAGCCAACCTCAACATCATCAGTGCGACGCGCCGGATGATCCAGCGCACGCTCGACATCCTCAAGAGCTGAACAGGACAATTGAGCCATGGCATCACCGTCAATCGCCGCCAACGCCTATGCCAACCTTGCCCGCGTGCTGGAGAACAGCGGCGGCGGTGCCGGCAAGGCCACCGAGGCCGGCGGGCAATCCTTTGCCTCGATGCTGAAGGACGCCGTCGGCAGCGTGATGGAGTCCGGTCGCAAGTCGGACGCGCAGACGGTGGCGATGGCCGCCGGCAAGGCCAACGTGATGGACGTGGTGACGGCGGTGGCGGACACCGACGTCGCGGTGTCCACGCTGGTCTCGGTCCGCGACCGCGTGATCGCCGCATATGAAGACATCATGAAGATGCCGATTTGACGAGGTTGTCATTCCGGGGCGCGACGAAGTCGCGAGCCCGGAATCCATAACCACGATCGGGAGTAGGGAATCCGGGCTCTCGCTTCGCGAGCCCGGAATGACGACAAACAATTGAGAGTGAGAATTCAAAATGACCGGCCCCGAAACCCTCGACGTTGCGCGCGATGCGATCTGGACGATCGTGATCGTGTCCTCCCCCCTGATGGTGGTCGGTCTGGTGGTCGGCGTCATCGTGTCGCTGTTCCAGGCCCTGACGCAGATCCAGGAACAGACGCTGATCTACGTGCCGAAGATCCTCGCCATCTTTGCCACGATGCTGCTGGCGCTGCCGTTCATGGCCGACGCGCTCCATGCCCACATGCTGCGGATCTCGTCGCGAATCATCGGCGGCTGAGGCAGGATGCGTCAATTATGCGCATCGACGTCTCGCTGCTGCCGGCGCTCGCCGCCTCCTTCATGCTCGCCTTTGCCCGGGTCGGCGCGATGGTGATGCTGTTGCCGGGGCTGGGCGAGACCAATATTCCGACGCGGATCAAGCTGTCGATCGCGCTGCTGCTGACCCTGATCATCCTGCCGCTGCATCGCAACGCCTACAACGTCGACATGGGCTCGCTGGCGCCGCTCCTGGTCCTGATGCTGCACGAGATCGCGATCGGGATCGTGCTGGGCGCCACCGCGCGCGTGACGCTGTCGGCGCTCCAGGTCGCGGGATCGGTGATCGCGCAACAGATGGGGCTCGGATTCGTCACCTCGGTCGATCCGACACAAGGCCAACAGGGCGTGCTGGTCGGCAACTTCCTGACCATCCTCGGGGTGACGCTGCTGTTCGCCACCGACAGCCATCATCTGGTGATCGCTGCGCTGAACGACAGCTACACGATCTTCTCGCCGGGCGAGACCGTATCGAGCGGCGATGTGGCCTCGCTCGCGACGCGCGCCTTTGCCGCCGCGTTCCGCCTCGGCCTGCAGCTCTCCGGACCGTTCCTGGTGTTCGGCCTGGTCTTCAACATCGGCCTTGGCGTGCTGGCGCGGCTGATGCCGCAGATGCAGGTCTATTTCGTCGGCGTGCCGCTCTCGATCTTCGCGGGTTTCCTGGTGCTCGCCGTGGTGCTGTCGGCGATGATGGGGACGTATCTGGATTACTTCATCGGTGTCATGCACCAGTTGATGCCGCTGAGGTAACGGTCGATCGATGTCAGAAGACAAGGACCCAGAGAGCCAAACAGAAGACCCGACGCAAAAGCGTTTGGACGACGCGCTCGAACGCGGCGACGTCGCCAAGAGCCAGGAGATCAACACCTGGTTCATGATGGCGGGCGGCACGCTCGTGGTCTCTACCTTCTCAAGCTCGGTGGGCGACGGGTTGCTGGCGCCGATGCGGGGCCTGCTCGCCAATTCCTGGATGATCAAGACCGACGGCAAGGCCCTGATCGCGCTGATGCAGCAGATCGAATTCGCCATTCTCGCGGCGATCGGCGTGCCGCTGATGATGCTGATGCTGGCGGCGATTGCCGGCAACATGCTGCAGCACCGGCTGGTCTGGTCGACCGAATCCCTGACGCCAAAATTCAGCAAGATCTCGCCCGGCGCCGGCTTCAAGCGCATCTTCGGCAAGCAGGCGGCGGCCAATTTTCTCAAGGGCATCGGCAAGCTGATCGCGCTCAGCGTGGTCATGACCATGATCCTGTGGCCGGAGCGGCATCGCATGGAGGCGATGGTCAGGCTCGACCCGGCCGCCATGCTCGGCGCCAGCACCAGCATGACGATCCATCTGCTCGGGGCAGTGGTCGCGGCGCTCGCGATCATCGCCATTGCCGATTATTTCTTCCAGTACCGCAGCTGGTTCCAGCGGCAGAAGATGTCGCTCCAGGAGATCAAGGAAGAGTTCAAGCAGTCCGAAGGCGATCCCCACATTAAGGGCAAGCTCAGGCAGTTGCGCCAGCAACGCTCCAAGAAGCGCATGATGGCGGCGGTTCCCAAGGCCTCGGTGATCATCACCAACCCGACCCACTTCTCGGTGGCGCTGTCCTACGAGCGCGGCATGACGGCTCCGATCTGCGTCGCCAAGGGCGTCGACAATCTCGCCTTCAAGATCCGGGAGATCGCGCGCGCGCACGATATCCCGATCGTGGAGAACGTGCCGCTCGCCCGCGCGCTCTACGCCACCGTCGAGATCGACCAGGAAATCCCGGCCGAGCACTACCATGCGGTCGCCGAAGTCATCGGCTACGTCATGCGGCTGAAGCGTGGCTTCAGCGCCGGGCGAGGATAAAAATCACCCGAAAGTACCGGAAATGGCCGTAATCTGGGAATCAGCGTACCTTTCGCCCCTGCGGCCCTTGCACCTCAGGGTCCGATTCAGGCAGGGAGGACCCCACGCGCGCTGTCGCGCGTTGATTCTCTGCCGACAGGCTGCGCCAGCTCGAGAATGACCGCCGAGTCCGACCACGACCTCACCCGCGAGCCCGTTGCGACGCACGAGCCGTCGCCGCGCTCGGGCAGCATTGCGCTGGTGCTGCTGGTGGCCGCCGGCCTCGTCGCCGTCGCCGTCGGGCTGATGACGCTCGGGCGCGTGCAGGCGCAGCCCTATATTCTCGGCATCCTTGCCGTGCTGGCGATGGTCGGCCTGTTCAACCTGTTCGCTTTCGCCGCCGGAATCATCCGCTTCGCCGACCGCAGCCTCGATGATCCGGTCGTGGGCCGTATCGCCGATCACGGCTTCGACGGCCTCGCCGTGACCGACCCGCGCGGCCACGTGGTCTATTCCAACGCCGCCTATCTGACGCTCACCGGCGCCAGCGGTCCGCAGGACGTGCGCCCGGTCGAGCGTGTCTTCATCGGCAATCCCGACGTTTCGGAGGCCGTGTTCCGCCTGCTCAAGGCCGCGCGCGAAGGCAAGCGGCAGCAGGAAGAGGTCCGCATCTCCGGCCAGGACGGCAGCCAGGGCCGCTGGCTGCGCATGCGTGTGCGCCCGCTCGGTACCGGCAAGCGCGAGGCGAAATACGCGGTATGGTCGATCGCCGACATCACCCGCGACCGCGAGCGCCAGGAGGACGTGTTCCAGGAGCTCCAGCACGCCATCGAATATCTCGACCACGCGCCCTGCGGGTTCTTCTCGGTCAATCCCGCCGGGGAGCTTGCTTACGTCAACGCGACGCTGGCGAACTGGCTCGACTACGACCTCGCCGAGATCGGCTCGGGTGGCCTCAAGCTGACCGACATCGTCTCCGGCGACGGCGCCTCGCTGTTGACCTCGATCGTGGCGGTGCCGGGCGAGGTGAAGACCGAGGTCTTCGATATCGACCTGCGGATGCGCACCGGCAAGACCATGCCGGTGCGGCTCTATCACAAGCTCGCCTTCGGCGCCGACGGCGCGCCGGGTCCGTCGCGCACGCTCGTGATCAGCCGCGCCCGCGACGAGCGCAGCGATCCCGATCGCGCCGCCGAAGTGCGCTTCATGCGCTTCTTCGACCATACGCCGATGGCGATCGCGACCGTGGACCGCGCCGGCAACGTGGTGCGCGCCAACGCGCGCTATGCCAAGCTCGGGCAGGCGCTCGGGCTCGACAGTTCCTCCAAGTCGATCTTCCGTGCGGTGAATTCGCGCGACCGTCACCTCCTGATCGCGGCCATCAACCAGGCCGCCGAAGGCCAGGCCGACGTCGCGCCGGTGGAAGTGGCGCTGGAAGGGCCCAGGGAGCGCTGGGGCCAGTTCTTCGTCACGCCGGTGGATGCGGCCGAGAACGAGGCGGAAGCCGCCATCGTGCACATGCTCGAGACCACCGAGCGGCGCGCGCTGGAGAACCAGATCAATCAGTCGCAGAAGATGGAGACGGTCGGCCAGCTCGCCGGCGGCATCGCCCACGACTTCAACAACGTTCTCTCCGCCATCATGATGGCGAACGACTTCCTGCTGAACGCGCACAAGCCGACCGACCCGTCGTTCCAGGACATCATGCAGATCAAGCAGAACGCCACGCGCGCGGCCACGCTGGTTCGGCAGCTTCTGGCATTCTCGCGGCGGCAGACGCTGCGGCCGCAGGTGCTCGATCTCGGCGATGCGCTGTCCGATCTCGCCATGCTGCTGCGCCGCTTGATCGGCGAGAAGGTCAAGCACGAGACCATCCACGGCCGCGATCTCTGGCCGGTCAAGGTCGACGTCTCCCAGTTCGAGCAGGTGATCGTCAATCTCGCGGTCAACGCGCGCGACGCCATGCCCGACGGCGGCAAGCTGATCATCCGCACCGCCAACGTCCCCGCGGAAGAAGCGGCCAAGCTCGCCTACAAGGGGATGCCTGCTGCGGATTATGTCCGCATCGAGGTCGCCGACACCGGCACCGGCATTCCCGCCGACATCCGCGACAAGATTTTCGAGCCGTTCTTCTCGACCAAGGAAGTCGGTAAGGGCACCGGCCTTGGACTGTCCACGGTCTATGGCATCGTCAAGCAGACCGGCGGCTTCATCTACGTGGACTCCGAGCCGGGCAAGGGGACCTCGTTCCACATCTTCCTGCCGCGTCACCATGCCGAGCCTGAGGCGCAGGTCGAGCCGCCTGCGGCTGCAGTCAGCGCGACCAATGGCGCCGGGAAGGACGCCGCGGCGGCCGAGGCCAAGCCGCGCACCGACCTCACGGGGCAGGGCACCATCCTGCTGGTCGAGGACGAAGAGGGCCTGCGCGCGCTGAACGCACGCGGATTGCGCTCGCGCGGCTACACCGTGGTCGAGGCCGAGAACGGCGTCGATGCCATGGAAGTGCTGGAGGAGCAGAGCGGCGCGATCGATCTCGTCGTCTCCGACGTCGTCATGCCCGAGATGGACGGCCCGACGCTTTTGAAGGCGATGCGGGAGAAGAATCCCGACATCAAATTCATCTTCGTCTCCGGCTATGCCGAGGACGCCTTCGAGAAGAGCCTGCCCGAGGGACAGCAGTTCGACTTCCTGCCGAAGCCGTTCACGCTCAGCCAGCTGGTGGCGGCGGTGAAGGAGACGATGGCGAAGCAGGGGTGAGGAGGCGTTCCTGTCGTCATTGACGAGGAAACGCGGAGTTCGCTTCCTCACGCCGCCGGTATCCCGCGACCACGGTTCCCCCGCGCCTCTTGCCAAGGCCCCGCCAAATATGGGCTTTTGCCACATCCCCGCGACTGAGGGCCGCAGTGGCAAGTTCCGAAAGCGTCTTCACTTTTCGGGAAGTCTGCCCATCTTAGGGGCACGTCCCCATGCCGGGGATTTGGGAAACGCACATGAATTTCTCGCTTCGCTCCCGCAGTCTCTTCAAGACGATCGCTGTCGTGCTGGCGCTTGCGCTGCCGACCGCACTGGCGATCTCGTCGGCCGACGCGCGTGTCGGCGGCGGCGGCTCGTCGGGCTCACGCGGCTCGCGCACCTTTTCGGCGCCGCCCTCGACCTCCACGGCGCCGGGCTCGGCTTCGCAGTTCAACCGGACCTACACCCAGCCGGGCGCAGGCATGAACTCGGCTGCTACCGCGCCCGCGCGTGGCGGCCTGTTCGGCGGTCGCGCCGGTGGCTTCATGGGCGGCCTTGCGGCCGGCTTCCTCGGCGCGGGCCTGCTTGGCATGCTGTTCGGCGGCGGCCTGTTCGGCGGCCTCGGCGGCCTGTCCTCGATCATCGGCCTGATCATCCAGATCGCGCTCGTGGTGCTGGTGGTGCGGCTGGCGATGTCCTGGTGGCAGCGCCGTCACACGCCGCAGGCGGCGTATGCCAATGCCGATGCGAGCGCAGCTCCGGGACCGCAGCCGAACCAGCGTAGCGGCCTCGGTGGCGGACTTGGCAGCGGTCTTGGCGGTGGTCTCGGCGGCTTCGGCTTCGGCGCGAACGCAAACAATGCGCCGCTCGAGATCAAGCCGGACGATTACGAGGCGTTCGAGCGCCTGCTCGGTGACGTACAGACCGCCTGGTCGAACGAGGACGTGGCCAAGCTGCACACGCTCGCGACGCCGGAGATGGTCTCCTATTTTGAGCAGGACCTCGCTCAGAACCGCGCGCGCAACGTCGTCAACAAGGTGACCGACGTGAAACTGCTGCAGGGCGACCTCGCGGAAGCCTGGCGCGAAGGCGAGACCGACTACGCGACGGTGGCGCTGCGCTTCGCGCTCACCGACAAGACGCTCGACCGCAACAGCGGCACGGTCGTCGCCGGCAGCGAACAGCCGGGCGAAGTCACCGAGGTCTGGACCTTCGCCCGACGGCCCGGCAGCGGCTGGGAATTGTCGGCGATCCAGCAGACCAACTGATCGCAAGCAGATCGAAGACAAGGGCGTCGTGCTCCGGCACGGCGCCCTTTTCGTTGGCCGCTCGGCGCGCTGGCGTCACCGTGCCGGAACCGGCACCGCGTGCTAGTCTTGTCCCGCGCTCTCAAAGGACAGTCCGATGAAATACGAGCTCTACTACTGGCCCGAGATCCAGGGCCGCGGCGAATATGTGCGGTTGGCGCTGGAGGAGGCGGGGGCCTCCTACGTCGATGTCGCGCGCGGCCCGCGCGGCACGGCGGCGATGATGAAGATGATGGAGGCCCATCAGGGCACGCCGCCCTTTGCGCCGCCGTTCCTGAAAGCGGGCAAGCTCGTCATCGGCCAGACCGCCAACATCCTGCTCTATCTCGGTGCCCGCCATGGGCTCGCGCCGAAGACGGAGGGAGGAAAACTATGGGTGCACCAGCTGCAGCTCACCATCACCGATTTCGTGGTCGAGATCCACGATACCCATCATCCGCTCGGGCCCTCGCTCTATTACGAGGACCAGAAGCCGCCGGCGAAGAAACGCACGGCGGATTTCTGGAGCGAGCGGGTGCCGAAATATCTCGGCTATTTCGAGCAGCTTCTCGCCGGAAATGGCGGCGCCTATGTCACCGGCCGGCGGCTCACTTACGTCGATCTCTCGCTATTCCAGATCGTCGCCGGACTGCGCTATGCCTTCCCCAAGCGCATGACGGCGTTCGAGACGGACATTCCCGGGCTCGTCGCCCTGCACGACCGCATCGCCGCGCGGCCGAACATCAAGGCCTATCTGGCAAGCGAGCGCCGCATTCCCTTCAACGAGCAAGGCATCTTCCGCCGCTATCGCGAACTGGATGGCTAGAGCGTTTTCAACGCAGGGAATCTAGCCGGTCCGGAGGGAGGCTGGCGGCAGCCCCCGTTCCGGACCGGCCGCTTCGGGCGAGATCGGTCGCCCGAACGCGTCGTGGCCGGGAAGCGCACGTGAACGCTCCGGCTCAGGCGGATTGTTGGAATCGTCGGGGATGGGAGAGAGGTCTTGCTCGTCGGGGCAGGGTGGCTTGCAAAACATCGTCGTCTCCCGTTGCGTGGATGCGGTTCCCTCTAGCGAGGATCGCTTGCGGCGACGTCAGTCGATCGGGGGAGGAGACGCGATTCTGCTGCCCGCGCGACCTTCCGGCTTCAGACCTTGATCGGCGGTGTGAAGGCCGCCATCAGCCGGACCAGATCTGCCTGTCGTTTGGTGCCAGTCTTGGCGAAGATCCGCGCGAGATGAGTCTTGATCGTGCTTTCGGCAACGCCCATGCTCCTGGCCACATCGGGGACACCGCCGACCTCGACAATTGACAGGAACACGCGCAGCTCGGTCGGCGTCAGCTTGAACAGCTTGCGGATCAGGTCAGGCGCGACGCTGGTATCGAATGCGGCCTTGCTGACGAACAGGACGGCGCAGGCATCGTAGCTGGCTGCGAAGCTTTGCCGGCGTCCGGCGGTCAGCGGCAGGAGATGCGCGACAAAATGCGAGCCGTCGCGGGCCGCCAGATGCAGCGAGATGCTCGCGCTCGTCATCGCCCGGTCGCCGACCATCGTGCTCGCCAGCGCCTGCCGCAACACACGATCGGCATTCGGGTCGGACGTCACCAGTCGGCCCCGGACCGAGCGAAGGATTCCGGCATCGTCCAGAATGTCGCGCGCAGCGGCATTGGCGTGCGTGATATGAGCCTCGGCATCGAGCAGCAGCACGGCGGTTCGCAGGGCGTCGAGCGTGCGGACCGAAATATCCTCCAGCGCATTCTGCTGCTGCAGCTTCTGTCTGACGATCATGGCCCGTTGCAAATGCGGCGTGAGCTGCGAGATCACCTCGACCATCCTGCGATCGACCGGACCGCCGGCCTTCATGATCGAGAGGCGGGATATGCCCTCGGCAGATTTGTCGAGCAGGATATTCGCCGCGTCCTCGAGGCCCTGCGGCCGCGTCCATTCGTTGTAGAACAGGGTGGTGCGGAATTCGTCGACGTCGATCCAGTCCCTGATGGTCTGGATTTGGCCCACCGGCGCGTGGAGCACGCTGCGCGAGGGATCGAACGGTTCATAGGTTTCGATGTAGGACTGAACATAGGCGGGTTCGACCCCGACGGCATGCGCGATCACGGCCTCGCCGGCTGCTCCGATCCGCACCAGACCGCCGCTCTGGCCGCCCGCCATGTCGACGATGCATCGAAGCGTCGACGACCATCGGGAATCGTCGAGCGCTGCATCGTAGATGTCCGCCACCAGCGACAGCAGCTTGTCATTCAGTTCCATCGGCCTGTCCCATCGACGCATGCTCGTTCGGCCCCGCAGATGAGCACGACGGTTGCGGAGATTTGATGAGGCGGATCACACTTGAGGATGCGCGCCGAGTCGGAGGCGGCAGTCTACGACCCAATTGTGCGGAGGGGAAATGACCACGGCCGGGCGCGGCGAGAGGCATCGAGACCGGCGAAAGGTTCGCGCGCTCATGGCGGCGACAGTGGTGTCAAGCAACGGCAGTCGCGCGATCATGCGCAGGCTCTTGAAGAGGCCGCGCACAATGTTGATCCCGCGATCCGGCCAGAAGATTTGGCCGGACCCGAAACGGCCCGATCGACCGGATCGGGCAATTCGTCATCGAGGGGACAGATCAGGCGAGCTGATCGATCCGCGTGCCCTGACCCGGCGGCAGCGGCGCGGGCGGCTGCGGCTTGTAGGTGGGGTCGGCATCCCTGGTCTTGGTCTGGTCGTCCTGCTGCTTGGTCGTGTCGTAGCTCGGCACCACGACCGCGATCGGCGGCGGCGCAACGGTTGAAACGTTCATCCGCAAATCCTCACATATGGAAACAAGCCGATCCTGCGCTGCGGCGAACGAAAATTCCTTCAAGCCAATCGTTAAAATGCAAGCGATCTGGTGCGGTAAATGGGCTGATTTCGTGCGCGGCCTCGCGCTTTATCAACGAGACAACGAGACATCTCCTCGTCATTGCGAGCGCAGCGAAGCAATCCAGACCATCTCCGCGGAGACGGCCTGGATTGCTTCGTCGCAAGGGCTCCTCGCAATGACGGAGTGTGGATAGAACCGCTACTCGTCCTTGCCGCGCGTGATCGCGATGGACGCGTCCTTCTTGGTGCGCGTGCATTCCATGTTGAGCCGCCGATAGCGCATGCTGACCTTGTCGCCGCGCAAGAGACCCATTCGCTTCAGGCAGCGTGTCGCGCCGGTCGTGGTGTCGTCCTTGGTCACGGTGAAGACGATCGCTGCCATCGATCCCACCAGCGCATAGAATTCCGGCGTCGGCTTGCGGTCACCCTTGGCAAAGAGCTCGATGGAATATTTGTCGCCGCGGCAGCCGACCGACAGCTCCTTGGCTGCCGGGTGCGTCATGTAGACAACGTTGGCAGCCCGGAAATTCACCTTGAGGCGATCGACCTGGTTCGCCAGCTCCTTGGCACTGTCGTCGCAGCGGTCCGCGCGGGCGGGCGAGGCGAGGGTCACAAGGCCGGCGATGGCGGCGGCGACCAGGATCGCGCCGCGGATGTTCAGTTTCAATGTCATGTCGAAAAGCCCCTTAAGCGGCGCATTCAAGCGTCGTCGGGCGCGAAGCGCAAGGGTGGCAACGGGCATTTCCACGTGCTGTTTCAGCGCCTTCCCCGAGCCCGAGCCGGTCTGTCCCGTGCGCGTCGTTCCCTTTCCTTTCCGCTCGAAATGGGCTTAGAACGCTTCTACGCGAGGGCCCGCACGACGGCTCCAGAACCCCGAGATTCGACCCATGAACGCTCCCACCGCTTTTCCCGACCAGTCCAAGCCCGTTCCGCCCTACAAGCACACCCCGCTGTTTCCGCTCGGCAAGGACGAGACGCCCTACAAGACGATCACGGCGGAGGGCGTCAGGGTCGAGAAGGTCCTGGGCAAGGACATGCTGGTGGTGTCGCGCGAAGCGCTGCGGGCGCTGTCCGAGGCGGCTTTCGGCGACATCAACCATTACCTGCGCCCCGGCCATCTGAAGCAGCTCCGCGCCATCCTTGAGGACGGCGAGGCCAGCCCGAACGACAAATTCGTCGCGCTGGATTTCTTGAAGAACGCCAACATCGCGGCCGGCGGCGTGCTGCCGATGTGCCAGGACACCGGCACCGCGATCATCATGGGCAAGAAGGGTTGCAACGTCATCACCGACGGCGACGACGAGGCGGCGCTGTCGGAGGGCGCGCGCGATGCGTATCTGCGCCGCAATCTGCGCTACTCGCAGGTCGCGCCGCTCTCGATGTACGAGGAAAAGAACACCGCCAACAACATGCCGGCGCAATGCGAGATCTACGCCGAGGGCGACGACGCCTACAAGTTCATGTTCATGGCGAAGGGCGGCGGCAGCGCCAACAAAAGCTTCCTGTTCCAGGCGACGCCCTCGGTGCTGACCAAGGACCGGCTGCTCGCCTTCCTGAAGGAGAAGATCCTGACGCTCGGCACCGCCGCGTGCCCGCCCTATCACCTCGCTATCGTGATCGGCGGCACCTCCGCCGAGCTCTGCATGAAGACGGTGAAGCTCGCCTCGGCCCGCTATCTCGATGCGCTGCCGACCCACGGCTCGCCCGACGGCAACGCCTTCCGCGACGTCGAGATGGAGCAGGAAATCCACAAGATGACGCAGTCGCTCGGCGTCGGCGCGCAGTTCGGCGGCAAGTATTTCTGCCACGACGTCCGCGTGATCCGCATGCCCAGGCACGGCGCCTCGCTGCCGATCGGGCTTGGCGTGTCGTGTTCGGCCGACCGCCAGGTGCTCGGCAAAATCACCAAGGACGGCGTCTATCTCGAGGAGCTCGAGCACAACCCGGCGCAGTACCTGCCCGAGGTCGAGCAGGCGCTCGGCGGCGAGGTCGTCAAGATCGATCTCAACCAGCCGATGAAGGACATCCTGGCGACGTTCTCGAAGCACCCGATCAAGACCCGGGTTTCGATGACCGGCACCATGATCGTCGCGCGCGACAGCGCCCACGCCAAGCTGCGCGAGCGGCTGGAGAAGGGCGAGCCGCTGCCGGATTACTTCAAGAACCATCCGGTGTATTACGCCGGCCCCGCCAAGACGCCCGAGGGCTACGCCTCCGGCGCGTTCGGTCCGACCACGGCGGGCCGCATGGATTCCTTCGTCGATCAGTTCCAGGCCGCCGGCGGCTCGATGGTGATGGTCGCCAAGGGCAACCGCGCCCCGGCGGTGCGCGAGGCCTGCAAGAAGTATGGCGGCTTCTATCTCGGCTCGATCGGCGGTGCGGCGGCGAACCTCGCCGAGCACTGCATCAAGAAGGTCGAGGTGCTCGAATATCCCGAGCTCGGCATGGAAGCGATCTGGCGCATCGAGGTCGTCGACTTCCCGGCCTTCATCATCATCGACGACAAGGGCAACGACTTCTTCAAGGAATTGAATCTGGGTTGAGGCTGCCTTCCCCGGATGCTGCGCAGCATGAAGTGATGCGCTGCTGATCCGGGGTCCACTCGGCGTCGTGGCTCCCGGCTCTGCGGAGCAGCGCTACGCGCTGCACCGCGTCCGGACACGAGAGAATTGCTCAGTCTCCCTCGGTTTGCCCTAGCTGCAATTCGTGACCTGGTTCGAGCACAGCGCGCGCCACCAGCCGCGCACGCCGTCCTGGCTCTCGACCAGGCCCCAGAGGCCGCTGCACGCGAAGATGCGCTTCGGGCCACCGTCGGTGTCGATCGGACCGCCGAGCTCGCGCTGGGCGGGCATCCATTTGGCATCGACGAAGGGCGCCTGAAACAGTCCGCCCATGCGGGTGCTGCCATTGGCATAGGCGGCGCCGACCTTGTTCGCGGCGACCCAGCCGCGCCCGGCATAGGGCTTTGGCGCGCTGCGCGGATATTTCCTGTCATCCTCGTTGTCCTTGCCCGGCGGCTTGGCGCCTTCGATCAGGAACCAGCCGTTCCTGAAGCCGATGATGTGGAATTCGGTGAGCCAGCCGCCGTCGGGCGTGTTCTCGGCGCCGCCGAGCTTCAGGCGGTAGGGCGGCGGCAGCGTGCCGAGCACGCGCGCCGTCACCGACGGCTCGGCGCGCACGTTGAGGCCGGCAGGGTCCTTGTCGATGGACCAGGCGCCGAGACTGCAGGGTTCGGTGCCATCGGGAAGCGTCGCCCGCTTGGCCGCAAGCTCGGCGTGGAGCTTTGCGAAATCGGTTTCATCATCGTCCGGATCGGGCTCCACGCGCGGCTTCAACTCGGCGGAGACGGCGTGTGTCGTATCCGGTGTCAGCGCGACCACGAGGGCCTGCCGCGCGGCGAATACGCTGGCCGGCGTTTTCGGATCGTTTGATGGCGCGGGATAGACGGCGAGATAGCCTGTCGAACCCTCGGTGCGATAGGCGGTACCGGCAATATAACCCGCCGGCACCAGGGCGAGCGCGCTTGCGCGCCACGCCGGTTCGGTGTCATCCGCGCGCGCCGCTTGCATCGCGACGCACAGCATCGTCGCCGCGACGAAACGGAGCACGCGCATGATGGCCAGCGCGCCTTACGCGCGCGCGCCCGTGAACGGGAAGCTGCCCATCGGGCCGATGCCCATCTCGCCGCTGATGCTGTCGCCGGAGACGGTGCCGGTGAATTCGAGCGTGAGCGGCATCGGTTTGTCGATCGAGACCTTCCAGGAGACGTTGTCGCCGGAAACGGTGCCGTCGAAAATCTCGGCGGTATTGCCTTCCGCTCCCTGCGTGCCTGTGAGCGTGCCGCCGGCGGCCTTGAGGCTCAGCGTCGCCTGGCGCTCACCCATCGGCGTCGTCATGGTCAGATTCCAGTTGCCGTCTACGGCCATTCCCGTCTCCCGAACAAATCCCGGCGGACCGCGACGATCCGCGGCCAGTCCTTAAGCGAGCCTATAGCTCAACTCGCGGCTCCTGACTAACCCTCGAACAGGGCATTTAGGCGCGGGCGGCGGCGCGCCGGCGGCTGGTGACGATGAGCCGGAGCACGACATACTGCACGGCGAAGGCCAGGATCTTGCCGCCGCCGGCGACCACCGTGAGGTAGAACGCCCACAGCTTCAGATCGCCTGTGGAGGCGACCACGATCACGCCGGCGCCGATCACGAACATCAGCGCCGCCCAGGCATAGCCGGCGGCCGTGACATATTCCGGAACGGTCTCGACGACGATTGGCGGCATGTAACGCAGCATCCAGCCGCGCTTGAGCATGATCAGACCGATCGCGAAATGCGCGATCGCGGGTTTTGCCAGCATGAAGCGGGGATCATTGGTCAAGAGCGTGACCGTGCCCAGCACGACGACGAGCGCGAGGCTCGCGTAAGTCATGTAGTTGAGCTGCTGCCCCTTGATGCGGGCGTAGACCACTTGCGCGAACGCGCCGGCGATCGCCACCGAGGTTGCCAGGACGACGTTATCGGTGACGAGATAGACGACCAGGAAGACGATGGCGGAGAAGAGGTCGGAGGCGAGGCGGGCGAATACGTCCTTCATCGTCAATCCTGTTCAGCTTGCGTCGTGCAAGGCGCGGGCGGGCGTACCGTACTTGATCTGACGATACTCGGGGTACCATTTTGTGAAGTAAATCGCGCTGTTCCGGGCGGCAAAGGCGACCGCGAGGCTCGACCACAGCGGCAGGCCGGGGACGTAGAGCAGCACGAGATTGCCGGCCGCCATCAACAGCGCGGCCACGGTCCAGGCGCCGGTGATGACGTAATTGGCGGTGAGAAAGCCGGGCATTGCCGCGGTCTCGGCCGGCACCGCTTCAAGAGCATATTGCAGCGTGAAGGGACGGCGGACCAGCAGCGAGCCGAGCGAGAGAACGAAGATGCCGATATCGACCGCGAGCTTGACGCCCAGCGTTCCGAGCTGCGGGTCGATCAGCGCGAGGTAGAGGCCGAGGGCGGCGAACACGATCGCCGAGCCCGCCGCCAGAATCTTCACCGAGCGTCCGCGCAGCACATCGATTGCGACGGTGGCGAGGCAGATCGCGGAGGCCGCGAACACGCTTGAAGCGGCCGACGTCACCAGCATCAGCAGGCTGAACGCGCCGTAGGGCGCAAGAATCAGGAAAATCGCCATTGCCACCCTCGGTCAGGCCAATCTTTACGATGTAAAGATCAATATTTCAGTGACGTGATCGGTCAAGCGAAATTCTTTACAGTGTCAAAATTAGGTAGGCGGCATGGAGAAGCTGAATAGCCGCAATGGCTTGGTCGGACGCCTCGTCGACCAGATCCGCCCAGTTCAGGCGCGACAGGAGTGGAAGCCCGCAGGCGATCGCAAGGCCGAGGGCGAGCAGGATGCCCCCATTGAAGAAGATCTCGCCACTCCGCCGCAGCCGGATCAGCTCGAGGGTGAGCGCGGCGCAGAGCAAAGCGAGGATGGCGAGGAGGTCTGCGGTGATCGAGGGCATCTGCATTCGGGCCTCCTGGTGACACGTCGTGCTGTGGCCGGGCGTGCGCAAAAAGCGCACCCCCGCATGACGGGAGCTACTGCGCTCCCACCCAATTGCCGTGAAAGCCGTCGGGCACGCGGTGGCCGAGCTGCACCAGCGCGACCGGGCCCGCTTCGACATCGGTGGCGTTGAAGACGGCGAGGTCGCTGCGATTCTCCCACGCCCGCCAGATGACGGCCAGCAGCCAGCCATCGCCCTCGGCCGCGTCCTCTGATCTCTCGACGAACACCGGTTCGGAGATGGTGTCGCCGGCGGGCAGCAGGTAATGGCCGAGACGCCTGCCGTTGCCGTCGACATGGACAATGCCGGACAGCGCGCCGAATGTCGGCCGTTTCGGGTTGGCGCAGGCGTACCAGCCGTGACGATTCCTCAGCCCGGCGTGGCGGTCGTCGATGCGCGGGAATTCACCGGTGAGGTCGTCGAGATAAGTCTGCTGGAAGCGGTCGGTAGTTCCGGAGAGATCGAAGGTCCAGCGGCAGTGCCGGGCGCGCGACTTTTCGGGATCGGTCGGCCGGCCGTCAGGATGCGGAAACAGCGGCGCTTCCTCGAACTGCATGACGTCGGCGATGATGCGGTTCTCGTCCTCCCACGCGTTCATGATGTGGAAGACGTAGCAGGCTTCACCGCGAAACCAGACGATGTCCTTTGCCGTGCCGCTGCGCTTCATCACGCCGACATAGGCGCCCTTGTCCGGCTCCCAGGCGTACGGCGGCCGTCCGTTCATCGCGCGCTCCATGCTGCCTGTGATCGGCAGGATCGGAAACAGGACGTGGTTCGCGGTGACGATGAAGTCGTGCACCATGCTGGCGTATGGCGCATCGAACCGCTCGAAGCGCGTCGCCTTGCCGGCTGCATCGATCGAGCCGTAGGAGAGGGCAGGCGTCAGCGGTCCCGCCGCGTTGTAGCCGAAGAACACGAGTTCGCCGGTGACGGGGTCGATCTTCGGATGCGCGGTAAAACTGCCGGCGCCGCGCCCCTGATAGTTGTGATAGCCGCGCGTCGCCAGCGTGCCCGGCTCGATCTCGGTCGGCAGATGCGCTTCTTCCAGCGCCAGCAGCTTGCCGGCATGGAAAATGATGTTGGTGTTGGCGACGCCGCCATCGGTGAGGTCAGCGGGCGCATCCGGCAGCTTGCGGCCGAAGCCGCCGAACAGGGCGCGGCCCGCATCGTGCTCGGCGAGCCATTTCGGTGTGCGGACCCAGCGGTTGCGATAGCTGGCGCGCCCGTTCTCGAGATGGAAGGCGTGCAGCATGCCGTCGCCGACGAACCAATGTGCGCCGGGGGACTCGAATTGCGGATTGGGACCGTTGCGATAGAGCACCCCGTTCAGCTCGCGCGGCAATTCGCCGATGATCTTCAGGAATGGCGCGTCCGCCTCGAACGGGATCGGCGCGATATTGTTGCGGCGCTCGGTGACGGCGTCGTGCTGCACGGCGTAACCCTCCCATCTTTACATCGTAAAGATCAATTATCGCCGATCGTCGCGTCCGTCAAGCGAAATCTTTACACTGTCAATATTGCGTCATATATCTTGCGGATGGCCAAGATCGACACCAAGAGCGAAACGGCGCGACGCACGCGTCCCCCCAGAACGAGTTCGACTGCGGCATCGCGCCCGAAGCGCGGCGCGGCGAGCGTCAAGAGTGAGACGCCCTATCATCACGGCGCCCTGCGCGAGGCGCTGCTCGAGGCCGCCGAACGGGTGCTGGAGCGCGACGGGCTCGCCGGTCTCACCTTGCGCGCGGTGGCGCGCGAGGCGGGCGTCTCGCATGCCGCACCTACCCATCATTTTGGCGATCTCACCGGCCTGCTCAGCGAACTCGCGGCCGTCGGCTTCCGCCAGTTCAACGCGGCGATGGCGTCGTCATGCGACGCCGCCACCACGCCGCTCGAAGCTGCGCTGGCGCGCCCCAAAGCCTATGTCGCCTATGCGCAGGCCCATCCCGGCATGTACGGCATCATGTTCCGCACCGAGCGGCTGGACTATTCGAGGCCTTCGCTGCACGAGGCGGCTGAGGCTTCTTTCGCCGGGCTTGCGAATGCGATCGGCATGATGCGACAGGAGCGGATCAGCGGCGACGCGCTGACCTTGAACCAGGGCGCCGCGATCGCCCGGGCCTGGTCGATGGTGCACGGCTTCACCACGTTGCTGCTGGACGGACGGCTCGAGGACATCCTCGGGCGGCTGCCCGAGGGGACGACGGCGGAGCGGCTGCTTGAGGCGATGCTGACGGTGCCGATGGCGGGCAAGCCGCCCGGTCCGTGACGCCGCATACGCAACTCTTGCCGTGGTGAAGCGTTGACGGCGCATGGCAAAAACATCACGCGCGCCCTGGAAACGCTCCAATCCCCGCAAGCGGGCAGGCAAAGCCTCCAAGCACCTCAGTCCCGCGCAAAAATCGGCGGCGAAGGCGCGCGCGCGACGCGCCGGCCGCCGTTATCCCAACCTTGTGGACAACATGCGCATGGCAGCGAAGAAGACCACCAAGAAGGCCTCCAAGAAAAAGACTTCCAAGTCAAAGGCGTCGAAATCGTCGAAGACAAAGTCGGCCAGAAAAACTGCAAAGAAGGCCCGCAAGCGCACAGCGAAGAAGAAAGCCAGGTCTTCTCGCAAACGCAGCGCATCTGTGCGCGAAAAGGATCCGCGCGGCGGTCTGACTGCGGCCGGCCGCAAGGCATTTGCGCGCAAGCAGGGCGCCCATTTGCGACCCGGTGTTACCAAGACAGAGTCGGAGATGACGCCGCAGGAGATGCGGCGGAAAGGCAGCTGGGCCGTGCGATTCTATGGCCGCGCCAAGCTGCCGCCTTTGGTCGATGCCAAGGGCCGGCCGACCCGCCACGCCTTGTCGGCGCATGCCTGGGGCGAGCCGGTCCCGAAGACCGTGGCAGCGGCCCGGCGCATCGCTGCCAAGGGCGAGCGGCTGTTGGCCCGCTATCGGCGGGCCAAGGCGAAGGCCTAGCGCATCGTCGCAAGGTCGACGGCGCGGCCGCGCGTGCCGATGATCTTCACCTCGTCCTTGCCGCACACGAAACCGCGGGCGACATCGTCGGCGGCCTTGCGCGCGAGCTCGTTGGCGGTGGGGTTGGCGATCGCATCGACATAGGCGATGTGGCAGACCGGCCCCGGCGGCAGCCGGGTCACGACCAGCATGGCCCTGGTGTTCGGCCGGCCTTGCTTGTCGGGATCGCTGTTGTCGGCGATGTGCCAGCGCTGGATGATCGCGAACGGCTTTGCGCCCTCGGCGCGCCATTCGATCTTGGTTTCCGACGAATTGAATGGGCCGAACCAGGTCTTGGCCGCCGGTTCCTCGGCAGCTTGCCGGCGATTGCGGCCGACCGAAACGATTTCGCGAAGATCATCTTCAGCAATCAGCACCGTCAGGCCGTCCTTGCCCCGGCATGTCCGCGTCGTGCTGCCGTCGAGTTCGCTGGGCCTGCCGACCAGACGGCAATCCTTCGGGGCCGTCGAGGTGTATGTGCTGCCCACCGATTGGGCGCCCGCGCTGTTCAGGCCGGCGCACGTCAGCAAGACAGCCAGGCCTAGGGTGATGCGGTTCATCATGAGGTCTTCATTGCAGGGAACAACGTCCCATCAGACGTCTTCATTGTGGGCAAGGTTCAAACCGGCGTGGGATGGACCTGACAGCGGTACGGAATCGTTCTAGAAGAGCGGCTTCGCCTGAGGTCTCTTGCCTCGTTTGCGCTTCTCAATACTCTTGATCATGCCAGCCATCGCTTCCAGAAAATCCTACCGGGTCGGCCGCTCCAAGACCGGACTCGGCCTGTTCGCCACCATGCCGATCAAGAAGGGGACCCGGATCATCCGTTATTTCGGACCGATTCTGGACTCCAAGATTCCCGCGCACGACGAGATCGAGAACAAATACCTTTTCGAGCTCAACGGCCGCTGGACCATCGACGGTTCGGTGCGCAAGAATCTCGCCCGCTACATCAACCATTCCTGCCGGCCCAACGCCGAGTCCGACGTCCGGCCGCGCGAGCGCAAGGTCTTCATCCGCGCCATCAAGAACATCGAGCCGGGCGACGAGATCAACTACGATTACGGCACCGACTATTTCAAAGCCTACCTGAAGCCGATCGGCTGCAAGTGCGAGTCGTGCGAAAAGAAGCGCAAGAAGTTGCGCGCCGAGGCTCGGGCTGAAGCCGCCAAGGTGAAGGCGCGCACCGCCAAGAAGTTAGCCGCCCAGGGTTCGAACAAGGGTTCGAAGACCAAGGCCGCCAACAAGAGGAAGCTGAACGGTCACGCCGTTGCCAGGGCGAACGGCCGCGCGCGGGCTTAGCTCTGCTCTCTTGCCCCGGACGCGGCGCAGCGTCTCTTCGCCGGTGCGCTTCAGGACCGGGTCCCATGTGTCCGCGAGCGATCCGTGTTGCGTGGGTCCGGCTCCGCGCCGCAACGCAACGCCGAAGGCGTCGCAGCGCTTCCGGGAGAGCGTGGCCTCACGCCGCCACCACGCGCCCGCTCTTGCTCAATCCAACATTGCAGTTCGGCAGACACGCCGGTGACGATGGTCTTCCTCCACCATCCGATAGCTTGACGAGGCCGTGGCGACGCGTCGGGCAAAACACCCGGAACCCGTCAATCCCTCCCGGTTAAAATATATCGCTTTTCCGAATTTCGGATTTATGGCATGGGTCGCTCATCCCGGCCCTGCCAGAGGGGCGCTTCGCGATCGTCACGAGATGCGGGCCGGGGTGCGGTGGACGCGGTAGCGCCGGCGCAATTTGTCTGGGGACAGGGCGGGCAACCGTGAGTCCCAGGCGATGCGCATACGACACGGCGCGGTCACAGCGGTTTGGTCGATGGTCCGGGGTGTGCACACCAAGCACCGGGCGCTGAGACCAGGCCGTCCGCGGACGGAGAAGTCGTGTGGTCCCGACGCCCGGGGTTCTGGCGTCAAGGCTCGCAGTGGTGCAGCGGCCGACCGGTGCGCGCATCAACCGACTGCGAGGCGACGGGGGCAATAGTGCAACGCTCCCCGAGGAGAGCACGAAGGACACCGTTAAAACCATCCGCGCAGGGAAGGCCGGGCGACCGGCAACACCTGTAGTCCACCCCGTGTGCATCTTCCTTGTACACGGACTCGGGTTCCGCCGGCGCCCGGCCTTCCCTGCGCCCTTTGGCAATCCATGGGCGCAAGACGGCAGCAAAGCTCGGGCGAAATCCGCCGCGAGAACGCGAGGATATGTCTGCAATGAAGATGGATTGAGAGCGCAAACCGGTGCCGCAAATTCGGTCATTGCGAGCGCAGCGACGATTGTGGAAACAGGTAAGCATCCAATTGCGGCCTCGTGCCCTCACGCAGCGCAGCGCGACTTCAGCGGTGCGCTGCTGAGCCAGGGCCCACGTATCCACGGGCGATCCGTGTGGCATGGGCCTGGCTCTGCGCCGCAGCGCAAGAGCGCTGCTGCACGTCCGGGACACAACAGGATCACGCGACCGCAGCGGTGCTGCTTCTCCGCAACCCCACATATTGCAGCTCGGCGAACACGCCGGTGGCGATGGCCTGCGCCACGACCATCAACTGACCGGCGAGGTTCGGCGACACCGCGCCCGACAACAGCAGCGCGATGCTGCCGACCGTCCAGGCCGCATTGCCGACCACGACCAGCAGCACCAGCGGCTTCGCCACCGAGGCACGCGAGGCGAGCCAGCCGACCAGCGCGGCGTAGGCGATCAGGAACGGGCCGGTCTCGCGCAGCAGCGCCTCCGGCAGATTGAACAGTGTCGCAAAAGTGCTGGCGCCGAGAGTGAAGCCGAGGGCTGCGACGCCGCTGAAGACGGCATCGGCAAGCAGCGCGCGGCGCAGGAAGGTGGATGCATCGATCATTTGAGGTCTCCGTGGTTGGGGTGGGCTCGGGGTGAAACTCAGTGCCATCCGCGCCACCAGGCGCGGAGCAGGCGGGCGAGGCGGAACGGACAGAGGTTTCTGCCGACGCCGTGCTCGAAGGCCGTGACCCGCGCGACCACATAGTCGCCGGTCGAATGCAGCAGCGGCTCCGGCATGTCGAGGCCGCGCGCCAGCATCCGGGTGATCAGGGTGACGGCGAAGGGAACGACGTGGTCGGCGACGGCGCGGTAGATCACGAGAGCAATCATGGCGAACTCCTGTTGCCAATGAGGATGCCGCCGTGCCGGATCGGTTTCGATTACCTCGGGGGTAATGGAAGCTCTGAAATTCGCATGCTAGGTTTTTGCTCATGAACGCACATGCATCCACGGCACAGGCCGACCGCAGCCAGCCGGTTCACATCGGCGACCATTTGCGCGAATGGCGGCAGCGCCGCCGCATGAGCCAGCTCGATCTCGCGGGCGAGGCCGAAATCTCGGCGCGTCATCTCAGCTTCGTCGAGACCGGCCGTGCCGCGCCGTCGCGCGACATGGTGCTGAGGCTCGCCGAGCGTCTCGACGTGCCCTTGCGCGAACGCAACGTGCTGCTGGTCGCGGCCGGCTACGCGCCGGCCTTTCCGCAGCGCCAGTTGGAGGATCCGGCGTTGAAATCTGCCCGCCAGGCGATCGATCTCGTGCTTAGGGCACATGAGCCCAATCCCGCGCTCGCGGTGGACCGGCACTGGAACCTGGTTTCCGCCAACCGCATGGTGGCGCCGCTACTCGCGGGCATTCCGCAGCATCTGCTCGGCCAGCCCCTCAACGTGCTCAAGCTCGCCTTTCATCCGGAGGCGCTGGCGCCGCGCACGGTCAATCTCGCGGAGTGGTGCGGGCATCTTCTGGAGCGCCTGCACCGCCAATGCGAGGTGACGGCCGATCCCGAATTGATCAAGCTCTACACCGATCTCAAGACCTATCCGATTCCGGCGCGCGCCGGGCCGCTGTCGAGCGACAACGTCGCGATCCCGTTCAAGCTGCGCCACGGCGGTGAAATCCTGAGCTTCTTCTCCACCACCATGGTGTTCGGCACGCCCGTCGACATCACCCTGTCGGAGCTCGCGCTGGAAACCTTCTTCCCGGCCGACGAGCGCACCGCGGAGCGGCTCAGGCAGATGGCAGCAGCCATGACGTAGCGCCCTTGCCTCGGAGCGGGTTCGGCTTATCTTCCGACGAACCCTTATCGCCCGAAGGAGGCGCCTGACATGAGCACGCTGAAACCGCTCCAGATCGACGTCGTCTCCGACGTAGTGTGCCCCTGGTGCTATATCGGCAAACACCGGATCGAGAGCGCGCTGGCGCTCGTGCCGGATGTCCCGGTCAAGCTCAATTTCCGCCCGTTCTTTCTCAATCCCTGGGTGCCGCGCGAGGGCATCAGCCGCGAGGCCTATCTCACGCAGAAATTCGGCTCGGTCGAGGCCTACAAGGGCATCGCGGGGCGTGTCGTGGCGGCCGCGAGCGAGGAGGGCCTTCTCTACAAGCCCGAGCTGGTGGCGCGCCAGCCCAACACCACCGACTGCCATCGCCTGATCCTGTGGGCGGAAGCGATCGGCAAGGCGCCCGAGATGAAGCAGCGCCTGATGGAGCTGTATTTCCGCGACGGCGGCGATCTCACCGATGTGAACGTGCTGGTGCAGGCGGCGGCCGATGTCGGCCTCGACGCCGAGGACGTGCGCAAGCGCCTTGCCAGCGACGAGGACGTCGCGCGCGTCTCGGCGGATGCGCAGGAGGCCGCCGAGAAAGGCATCTCCGGCGTGCCGACCTATGTATTCGCGCAGAAATACGCCGTCTCCGGCGCGCAGGATCCGAACCTGCTGGCGCGCGCCATCCGCCAGGTCTCGGCGGAGATCAACGCGCAGGCGGCGGAGTAGTCTTCGGCTATCTGCGAAGCCGGTGGACCACACGTCGCGCAGCCTCGTGCGCGGCGTTGCGGCCGAGCAGCGCGCCGTGAATGAGCGCGACGACCGGATCGTGTCGCCGCAGCGGGATCAGCACGTCGCCGACCGCGAAGCGCCCGCGCCAGATCGGGTTGATCATGGGATGGTCGGCGCTCGCGGTGGAGTCCGCGCTGGCGATGGCGGGATCGGCGCAGAGATGGCGCGTCAAGTCGAGTGTGAGCTGTACGCCCGGGGAATATTTCGCAAAGCGCTCGTCGATGCCGAGCTTGAAGAAGAACGCGCGGTCCTGGTGGCGCAGCACGATGCCGGCGGCCACCGGTGTCGTCCCGGTGCGAAGCGTGATGATTTCGCACTGCGCGGTCTCGGCCAGCGCCGGCACGGCGCGGCGAATGAAGGTCGCATCGCCCGCATGCTGGACCAGCGCGGTGCCGCGCTTGCCCTTCCAGCCGCTGGCTTCGAGCTGCAGGAATGTCTCGAGTGCGGGCCCGATCTCGTCAGGCCGACGTGCGACGTCGAACGCAACGGCTCCGTGCTCGTCGAGCCGATGACGCTGTCGGCGCAGCTCCTTGAGCTTCTTGGTGCCAAGCGCCTCGCGCAGCAGCGTTTCGTCATCCTGCGTCGCATCGAGGCTGGCGCGGACGTAGGAGGACAGCACGCGCGGCTTCAGGCCGTCGCGGTCCAGGACCTGCTTCAAAGCAGTCATCGCGGCTCCGTCGAGCGCGACGTCGTTGAGCACCAGCGCATGCGCGCCGGCCTCGCGCGCCTGCTGCAGCAGTTGCGTAGCCGCCTCGATCGGGGCATCGCGATCGATCAGCGGGCTGCAGAGCGTGCCGTAGGGATGCGCGCTCACCAGCGCGGGCAGGGGAATCTTGAAAGAGCGCCACAGCGGAATCACCGGCATCAGCCCGATCAATCGCGTCGAAGAGCCGTCGAATGCGGGCAATGCCGAGGCGTCGGTGCGACCGCGCGCGGTGGCGCTGACGGCGAGCTCCCAGCCGGGCAGATAATATCCGTTCGGCTCGATCGCCCGCTGCGCGAGGGCGCGCCACTGGCCGGGGTCGATCGCCGTGAGCGGCACGCGCGCCGTCGTGGCATCCGCTGCCGGTGCCGGATGGATCGCTGCCTGCTGAGCGATATCGACCACGTCCCTCGTCCCCGTTCACGCGGGCCGAGCCCGAGTTCTGTGGGGCATGCTAGCGCATAGGATGGAAAATGCCGTTCGGGCGCCGCGCCAATTTGCGCGAAATTGTTAACGTCGCGTTGACGATGTCGCGGCGGACTGGTCGGCCGGGGAAGCCCGCTCAGTCTTCACGTTCACCGAGACTTCCATGCCGAGATCGTCCTCGGGTTCCCCCCAATAGGAGCCCCAGAGCGGGATGGCCTGCTGCGGCGTCCGGGCGACGCCGACCCGGATCAGGTCGCGATTGCCGACGATGCCGTTGGTCGGATCGAACTCCACCCAGCCCGAGCCGGGCACGTAAATCGAGCACCAGGCGTGGGTCGAGCCGCCGCCGAGCCGCACCGGCCCGTCCCGATCGGCAACGTAGACATAGCCGGTGATGAATCTGGCGGCGAAGCCGAGCGCGCGTGCCGCCTCCATCATCAGCAGCGCGAAATCGCGGCATGTCCCCTGCTGCAGTCCGAGCGTTTCCGCAGGCGTCTGCGTTCCCCGCAGCACCCTGCGCTGGTAGGAGAACCCTTCGGCAATGGCCTCGTTGAGCGTCATCAGCAATTGGCCCGTGGGCCGCCGGCCGTCCGCCGCCACGAATTTGGCCAGCCACTCCTCCACCGCGACGTCCTCGGGATGATGGCGACGCATATAGGGTTCGAGATCTGGCAGCTCGCTGTCGGCATAGGCGAACGGATGCTCGCGGGCGTAGTCCTCGATGCGGAAGTCCGGCGTATTCTCCGGCGTATGGTCGAGCTCGATGGTGGTGTCGAACTGGAGCTGGTCGCTGACGGTGTCGAAGTCGACCAACGTGAGGCAATTGCCCGAGACATCGTGAATCCAGCGGATCTCGGCAGGTTCGGGCCGGATCACGAGCCGGCAGTCCAAAAGGCGCTGGTCATAGCTGTCGCGTGGCCGGAAGAGCAACTGGTGCTGCCCGAGCTTCACCGCCCGACGGTAGCGGTAGATCGTTTGGTGGTGGACGGCGTAGGTTGTCATGTGCTCGCTTCTGGCCCGCGGCCATATGACCCTGCTTTCGTCCGCGGTCCAAGCAGGGATTCGAGGATACGGCATGGGAAAGAGGGGAATTGGGGCGCGATTGCCCTTCATTTCAGCAGCGCTGCAGCCGAAGACGCGGAACGAATGCGCCGGGGCAGGGGTTGGCGTGCCAAGGTCAACGACGACTCCGAGGAGACGATCTTGAAGATTCGCGCCGGCTACGACATAGCGTTCAACTGCCTTCAAGACGTCCCGATGATCCTGATGCTGAGCGTGCATCCGTCCCAGCACGGCGATCTCCTGTCCCCGCACGCCATCCAGACCACGCCCGGTGTTGGCACCCGGGACTATCTCGATGCCTTCGGCAACGTCTGCACCCGGCTGGTCGCGCCAAGCGGCCTGATCGAGATCCGCAACGACTTCGTGATCGAAGATTCCGGCGTTCCCGAGCCGGCGGCGCCGTTCGCGGCTCAGGTCCAACTCCAGGACCTGCCCGACGACGCGCTCGTGTATCTGCTCGGCAGCCGCTATTGCGATACCCAGAAGCTGGCGGATCTGGCCTGGTCGACCTTCGGCGCGATCGAAGGCGGCGGACAGCGCGTGCAGGCGATTTGCGACTACGTCCACAACCGCATTCAGTTCGGCTACCAATTCGCTCGCGGGGATCGCACGGCCTCCGAAGGTCATGCCGAGCGCATCGGCGTATGCCGGGACTTTGCCCATCTGGCCGTGACGCTGTGCCGCTGCATGAACATTCCAGCGCGTTATTGCACCGGCTATCTCGGCGACATCGGGGTGCCTCCCGACCCGGCGCCGATGGACTTCAGTGCCTGGTTCGAGGCTTATATCGGTGGCCGCTGGTACACGTTCGATGCGCGGCACAACCATCCGCGCATCGGCAGGATCGTCATTGCCCGCGGCCGCGACGCCGCCGACGTCGCGATCTCGACGGCGTTCGGCCGGGCGGATTTGGTCCGGTTCAACGTCGTGACGGAAGAGGTCGTCGACGACAGCTCCGTCCAGCTCGCGCCTGATATCGTCATGGCCCCGCACGCGCGGTCGATGCTGCAACGTCTCACGGCTTGAGACGGCTGCTCCGCAGCACCGAGGTTCACTCTTTCGGCACGAAATGATCGCGCGCATCGGCGCGCTCTCCGCTGCCGATGTCGGTAATCTCAACGCCGATATCCACGGCCGTCTTGGGCAGGCGGTCGGGAGCAACCTGCACAGACATCCGGACCTCGCGGGTCTGATCCTGTCCGACCTGCACGAGCGGGTTACCGTCGGGCCCCGGCTCGACACCGGCGACGCGGACGATGGCGCCCGGCAGGCCTGAGACCTTGAGCGCGAAAGACCGCTGCGCGCCCTTGTTGAGGATGCGGACGGTGTAATCGTTGCGGACTCCGCCATCCGAGAGCTGGACGAACAGCGGATTGCGTTCGTGCAGCACGTTGACGTCCATAGTCGCGCGCGTGGCCAGCGTGTACAGCATGACGCTGCCGACGATGGCAATGGCTGCGGTATAGACCAGCGTGCGGGCGCGGATGATGCGATAGATCGGCGGCTTGCCCTCGCGCCGGCGTTGAATGTTGATGTCGGTGTCATAGCCGATCAGGCCTTTGGGCCGGCCGATCTCGCTCATCACGTTGTCGCAGGCGTCGATGCACAGGCCGCACTGGATGCAGCCGAGCTGAATGCCGTGGCGGATGTCCACGCCGGTCGGGCAGACATTGATGCACTGGTGGCAGTCGACGCAGTCGCCGGCGGGACCGCCATGGGCGCGGGCGGCTTCCGCCTTCTTCACCGACATGCGCGGCTCGCCGCGATCGCGGCGATAGGTCACGTTGAGCGCCCACTCGTCGGTCAGCGCCGCCTGGATGCGCGGCCACGGGCACATGTAGATGCACATCTGCTCACGCGCGTGGCCGGCGAAGACATAGGTCGTCGCGGTCAGGATACCGATCCAGAGATAGGCCGTGAACGGGGCCTGGAAGGTGGCGAGCTCCTTCACCAGCATCGGTGCATCGTCGAAATACAGCACCCAGGCGCCGCCGGTCCACCAGGCGATCATGACCCAGAGGAAGTGCTTGAGTGCGACCTTTCGGATGTGGTCGAACGTCCAGTAGTTCTTGTCGCCCTGCATGCGCTGCCGGCGATCGCCCTCGACCCAGCGCTCCACGGCGTAGAACAGATCGGTCCACACCGTCTGCGGGCATAGATAGCCGCACCACAGCCGGCCTGCGACCGCGTTCATCAGGAACAGCATCATGGCAGCGAGGATGAGCAGACCGGTGAAGTAGTACACCTCCTGCGGCCACAGCTCGATGAAGAAGAAATAGAACCGGCGATGCGGCAGGTCGATCAGCACGGCCTGGTCGGGCAGGCCGGGCCCGCGATTCCAGCGCACGAACGGCAGGAGATAATAGATCCCGAGCGTGACGCACAGGATCGCCCATTTGATGCGGCGGAACGGGCCGTGGACCGATTGCGGATAGACCTTCCTGCGCTTCTCGTAGAGAGGCCCTTCGATGAAGGTGTCGTCGGTCATGGCAAATTCCCCCGCATCACTGACTGCATCTGCGTTGCGTTCAGGAGAACGCGCAGCCGCTGCTCAGGCCCAGCTTCCTGAACACGATCGCCGCCGGGCAGAAGCCCGTGAACGAGGCCTGCAACATGTTCAGCCCGGCAAACGCCGTCAGCAGATACCAATACGCATTCACATAGGTGCCCAGTGCGAGACCGAGCAGGACGACGAATCCCGCAAACGCGAGAACGGCTTTGTCGACATTCATGGCAGGCTCCTTTTGGTTGGCGACGTTACGAACGGGTCAGATTGGTTTCGGTCCAGGCGACGATGCTGCGCGTATCCATCGCGCCGGAATGGCGGGCGATCTCGCAGCCGCCGTGCATCAGCAGCAGGGTCGGAATGCCGCTGATGTTGAGCCGCGACGACAATGCGGGCGCGCTGTCCGAATTCAGCTTCAACAGCCGCACGCCGGGTTCGAGCGTTTGCGCCGCGCGCTCGAACATCGGGGCCATCGCGCGGCAGGGTCCGCACCATGGCGCCCAGACGTCGACCAGCACGGGAATGTCGCTGCTGGCGACATGGCGGTCGAAGGCTGCTTCGTCCACCTCGATCGGCTTGCCTGCGAACATCGGCTGGTGACAGGCGCCGCAGCGCGCACCTTGCGGTGCGCGTTCGGCCGGCAGGCGATTGATGCGCCCGCAATGTCCGCAGACGACCTGGCGTGTCGTGCTCATGTTCCGGTTCGAACCTCCTTGATCTTGGCGATGTTCAGCCTGTCGAGCAGGAAGCGCTCGTAGAACGGTTCGCTCTCGCCGCGCCGCATCTTGCGCAGGAAGTATTTCTCGAAGGCGACCTTGGCGAGGTGCACCCATTCGCCCTTGGAGGACCAATTGACGTTGCGCGGCGGGATCTGCGGCTGCGCGAGGAAGGCGACGCCGGAATCGCCGAAGTCGGCGAGGCAGATCGCGTTCCAGGTCGGCTGCGCCGTCGGCGGCTTGCCGCGGAGCAGGGCGCCGATGTTCATCGCAGTCGCCGTCACCATGGATTCGATCATGAAGCCGGTCTTGGGGACGCCGACCGGCACCGGTGTCGCGCCGACCGGCGCGATCGCGACACAGACGCCGACCGCAAATATGTTGGGGAAGGTGGGATTCTGCTGATGCTTGTCGACGATGACGAAGCCGCGCGGATTGGTCAGCTTCTCGATGCCGCGCACTGCCTCGACGCCGCGAAAGGCAGGCAACATCATTGAATAGACGAACGGCAGCTCGTGGGCCTTGCGGGACGTGCCGTTGTCGGAAAGCTCCTCCACCGTCATCAAGCCGGGGGCGACATTGTCGACGCGAGCATTGGTGATCCACTTGATGTGCTTCTCGCGCAACTCGCTTTCCAGAAGACCCTTGGTATCCCCGACGCCGTCAAGGCCGAGATGGCCGATATACGGCTCCGAGGTGACGAACGTCATAGGAACCCGGTCGCGCAGCTTGCGCCGGCGCAGCTCCGTTTCCAGGATGAAGAGAAATTCGTAGGCCGGACCGAAGCAGGAGGCGCCCTGAACGGCGCCGATCACGACCGGGCCGGGATTGGCCGCGAGCTTCTCGAAGGCTTCGCGGGCATGCGCGGCGTGATCGACGTGGCAGATCGACTGGGTGTGGCCCTGCGGACCGAGGCCGGGGATCTCGTCGAAGGCGAGTTCGGGACCGGTCGCGACGACCAGATAATCGTAGTCGATGGACGTGCCGTCGCCGAGATCAATGCGGTTCTCCTCGGGGTGGACGCGCTTTGCGCCCTGCGTCAGCAGCCGCCCCCCCTTGCGCTTCATGACGTCAGCGAGATCGATTTCGATCTCCTCGCGCTTGCGCCAGCCGACGGCCACCCACGGATTCGAGGGCACGAAATGATAGACCGCGCCTTGCGAGATGACACTGAGGCGATCCTCCTTTCTCAACTGGGGCAGCAATTCATAGGCCATCAGCGTTCCGCTCAGACCGGCTCCGACTACGACAATCTCCGCCATGGGTAACCTCCGTTGGATCAGGCCGCTTCACCGGTTCAGCTCCGGTCGTCATGCAGCGCTTGACTACATATTCGTATTTGCGTATATACTCAAGTATGAAAATAGATAGCGAGATCATGGAGCGGGCGGCGGATCAGGCGAGCGACCTGCTCAAGGCGCTCTCGAATCGTCACCGTCTTCTCATCATCTGCCAGCTGATCGACGGCGAGCGGTCGGTCGGCGAGCTGGCCGAGTTCCTGAACCTGCGGGACTCGACGGTCTCCCAACATCTTGCGCTCCTTCGCAAGGATGGCCTGGTCGCCTCCAGGCGCGATGCGCAGACGATCTTCTATTCGATCGCCAGCGAGCCGGCGCGTGCGATCCTGAAGACGCTCTATCAGGTGTTTTGCGCGCCGAAGTCCGCAAGGACGAAGTGAAGCCTAGGAAACGGCGGGCGGCCGCGCCTTGCGCGAGATCAACACGCGTCGGCCGATGTCGATGAAAATGAGAGGGCACCGCGGCGCGGTGTGATGAAACCGATGATGGCGTGGATGTGTCCTATGCAAAATCTGGCGCGCGTGGGGCTTTTGACTGCGTGTGCGGTAATCGGAGTTTCGACGGGATCCGCTGCCGCCGGGGGAACGCTGACCGTCGCGCAGCAGCCTGTCATCGATGAGAAGGCGGTCTTCGCGACCGTCGAGAGCATCAGCGTGGTTCCCGCGCGTAGCCGCATCGGTGGCACCGTCGTTCAGCTCAAGGTCCGGGAAGGCGATCGCGTCACCGCCGGTCAAGTCATCGCCGCCATCGGCGACGAGAAGCTCGTCCTGCAGATGAAATCGCTCGACGCGCAAATCGAGGCGCTGCAGGCTCAGGCCAAGCAGGCGCAGCTCGACTTTACCCGGACCGAAGGGCTGGTCGAGCGGGGTATCCTGCCGCGGATCAAGCTTGACGAGCAGCGCACTGCGCTCAATGTCGCCGACAACGGCCTGCGCGCCAAGACTGCGGAGCGTGCCGTCATCAGCGAGCAGCTCAACCAGGGCCAGGTGCTCGCGCCGGCGGACGGGCGCGTGTTGAAGCGGCTGATCATATTGGGATCCGTCGTGCTTGCTGGCGACCCGATCGTGACCGTGGCCGAGCAGAACTTCAAGCTGCGGCTGCGTGTGCCGGAGCGCCATGCGCGTTTCCTCAAGGCCGGCGACAAGGTTCGCGTCGATGGCGCGGAGCTGGGGGAAGAAGCCTCGAAGCGAGGCGTGATCGACCTCGTTTATCCCCAGATCGAGGAGGGGCGCGTCATTGCGGACGCGACCGTCGAGGGGCTTGGCGAATATTTCGTCGGTGATCGCTTGCGTGTCTGGATCGCCGGCGGCACGCGGCCGGCGTTCGTGATTCCTGCGAGCTATGTGACGACGCGGTTCGGCATCGACTACGTCCAGCTCCGGAAAGGCAGCGACACGATCGACGTGCCGGTGCAGCGCGGCCGCGATATGCCGACGCCCTCGCTTCCCGACGGCCTCGAAATCCTCTCGGGTATCCAGGCCGGTGACCAGTTGGTGCAGCCGTGAATCTCGGTCTGTCAGGACGGTTGACCCGGTCGACCATCGCATCTCCGCTGACCCCGCTGTTCCTGATCGGCGCGCTCGTGGTGGGGCTGATCGCGGTCGTGGTGATCCCGCGCGAGGAGGAGCCGCAGATCAGCGTTCCCATGGTGGACATCCGCGTCAACGCCGATGGCCTGCGCGGGCCGGACGCGGTCGAGCTGGTGAGCAAGCCGCTGGAATCGATCGTCAAGGGCATCGATGGCGTCGAGCACGTCTATAGCCAGACCGAGGACGACCGCGTGATGGTCACCGCGCGATTCCTGGTCGGCACCAAGTTCGAGGACGCCATCCTCAGGGTGCATGAAAAAATTCGCGCCAATCTCGACCGCATTCCCGTCGGCATTCCCGAGCCGCTCATCGTCGGCCGGGGCATCAACGACGTCGCGGTGACGGTTTTGACGCTGTCGCCGAAGCCGGAGGCCGCGAGCCGCTGGACCGACAGGGACCTCTACGAGCTCGCTGACAAACTGCGCTCGGAGCTGATGAAGGTCGACGATATCGGCCTGACCTATATTTCGGGCGGAGCGGCGCAACAGATCCGGGTCGAGCCCGATCCGGAGAAGCTGTCGCTGTTCGGGATCACGCTGCAGCAACTCGTGGCCAAGGTGAAGGACGCCAACCGCTCGTTCCTGGCCGGGCAGGTCCGCGACGCCGGCATCGTGCGGAGCGTTGCGGCGGGGCAGACGCTGTCCGGCATTCCCGATATCGGGTTGCTGCTGATCACAAGCCGCGAAGGCCGGCCGGTTTACGTCAAGGATGTCGCATCCGTCGTCGTCGGCCCGAGTACCGTCGAGCATCGTGTCTGGACGGATTCGCGCAACTCCGCTGGCCAGTGGGCGCGGACGCCGGCCGTCAGCCTGGCGCTGGCGAAGCGGGCCGGTGCCAATGCGGTCATCGTGTCCGAGAATATTGCCAAGCGCCTCGAAGGCTTGAAGTCGCGCCTGATCCCCGAGGATATTCAGGTGACGGTGACGCGCGACTACGGCGAGACCGCCAACGAGAAGGCCAACGAGCTGCTGTTCCATCTCGGGCTCGCGACGGTCTCGATCGTCATCCTGATCGCGGTTGCGATCGGCTGGCGCGAGGCTCTGGTGACCTTCGTCGTGATTCCCACGACGATCCTGCTGACGATGTTCGCCGCCAACCTCATGGGCTACACCATCAACCGCGTCAGCCTGTTCGCGCTGATCTTCTCCATCGGCATCCTCGTCGACGACGCCATCGTGGTGGTCGAGAACATCGCGCGGCACTGGGGCATGCGCGACGGCAGGCCGCGCCTGCAGGCAACGATCGAGGCGGTGGCGGAAGTCGGCAACCCCACCATCGTGGCGACCTTGACCGTGGTCGCGGCGCTGCTACCGATGCTGTTCGTGTCGGGCCTGATGGGCCCCTATATGGCACCGATCCCGGCCAACGCGTCGGCTGCCATGCTGTTCTCGTTCTTCGTCGCAATGGTGGTCGCGCCCTGGCTCATGCTCAAGCTCGCCCCAAAGGGCGAGGTGGCCTCCGCGCATGCGATGCATGATGAAGGCCGGCTCGGCCGGCTCTATCGGCGCTTCGCCACGCCGATCGTGCGGAGCAAGCGCTCGGCCTGGGTCTTCCTGCTCGGCGTCGGCATCGCGACGCTGCTGTCGATGACGCTGTTTGCGACCAAGTCGGTGACGGTCAAGCTGCTGCCGTTCGACAACAAGTCCGAGATCGCCGTTGTGGTCGACCTGCCGGAGGGGGCGAGCCTGGAGGCAACCGAGCGCACGCTGTTCGGCGCGTCCGAGATTGCGCGGCAATTGCCGGAGGTCACCTCGCTGCAATCCTATGCCGGCACGCCGGCGCCCTTCAATTTCAACGGGCTGGTGCGGCACTATTATCTGCGGGAGAGGCCCGAGTTCGGCGAGGTGCAGGTGAACCTGGCCGCGCGAGGCGAGCGCAAGCGCGCCAGCCATGAGATCGCGCTTGAGCTCCGCGAGAAGCTGAAGACGCTCGATTTTCCTGCAGGTACCAGCATCAAAGTGGTCGAGGTGCCGCCCGGGCCGCCGGTGCTGTCGACGCTGCTCGCCGAGGTCTACGGTCCCGATGCAGCCACACGCCGTGCGGTCACCGCCGAGCTCAAGAAGGTCTTCGCGGAAGTACCGTTCATCGTCGACATCGACGATTCCATCGGCGAGAAGCGGCCGCGGCTGCGGCTCTCGATCGACCAGGATCGGCTCGAATTCTTCGGCGTCGAGCAGCGCGACGTCTACGATACTATCCAGGCGCTGTTCGGCGGGACCTCGATCGGCTATTCGCATCGCGGCGAGGACCGCAACCCGATCGAGATCGCGGTGCATCTGGGAAAACGCGATCTGGTCTGGGACGAGGCGCTGGCCTCGACGCCGGTGCCGGCCAACACGTTGCCCGGCAGCAAGACGGTGGTCGAACTCGGTCAGGTCGTGAAGGCCACGATGGAGCAGGGCTCGCCGACGATCTTTCGTCGCGACGGCCGCTTCGCCGACATGGTGATGGCCGAGCTCGCCGGGCGCTTCGAGGCGCCGCTCTACGGCATGCTCGCGGTCGCCGATCGCGTTGATGCCCATGATTGGGGCAAGCTGCCGAAGCCCGCAATCAGCCTGCACGGTCAGCCAACGGACGAGTCGCATCCGACGCTGCTGTGGGACGGCGAGTGGGAAATCACCTGGGTCACCTTCCGCGACATGGGCGCAGCCTTCGGCGCGGCCATCCTTGGCATCTACGTTCTGGTGGTCGCCCAGTTCAGGAGCTTCCGTCTGCCGCTGGTCATCCTGACGCCGATTCCGCTGACGCTGATCGGCATCCTGATCGGGCACTGGCTGCTGGGGGCGCCGTTCACGGCGACCTCGATGATCGGCTTCATCGCGCTGGCCGGCATCATCGTGCGCAATTCGATCCTGCTGGTCGATTTCATCAGGCATAGCGGCGGAGACGGCAAGACGCTTCGCGAAGTGGTGCTGGAGGCCGGAGCGGTCCGTTTCAAGCCAATCCTGCTCACCGCGCTTGCGGCCATGATCGGGGCTGCGACCATCCTGCTCGATCCGATCTTTCAAGGATTGGCGATCTCGCTGCTGTTCGGGCTTGCGTCGTCGACGCTGCTCACCGTGCTGGTGATCCCCGCGATCTACATCGCCTTGCGCGCGCCGCGCGAGGCAGCTCCGACCACAGCCAAATCCAGCTCATGAGGATACGATGGACAAGAATTACGTCGATATCACCAGGAATATCTCGGCCAATTTGAAGAAGCTGCGGAGCGATATTCCCGACACGATGAAGGGCTTTGCGATGCTCGCGCAGGCCGCGACGCGGGACGGCGCGCTGGACAAAAAGACCAAGGAGTTGATTGCGCTCGCTCTCGGCGTTGCCGGACATTGCGACGGCTGCATCGGCTTCCACACCGAGGCACTCGTCAAGCTCGGTGCGACCCGCGAAGAGATCGAGGAGGCGCTGGGGATGGCGGTGTATATGGGCGGCGGGCCGTCGCTGATGTACGCGGCCGACGCGATCGCGGCCTACGAGCAGTTCAAGCAGCAAGCCGCTCCCGGCTGAATGGCGTCTTCGTTTGCCTGACGCGAAAAGGACCGGACGACAATCGTCGTCCGGTCCTCTGCCTTACCTTGCGGTCGTTACCAGCGGTCGCCGCCGACACCGATGCTGACTCCGGGGGCGCGAATGCCGACGCCGGCGCGGGGACCATCGTCCCAGTCGCGATAACTGCGACGCTCGTAATAGCGCTCACGCGGCATGGTGTTGTAGGAATCGCGCACGATAACGCGCGCGCCGCCGCGGGTGCGATAGCAGCGGCCGGAGTCGTCGCAGACAAGCCGGACCTGCTGGACGAGATCCGGATTGGTGTACTCGCTGCTCGTGTAGATATCGGAAGCCTTCGCACCCGACGCGGCCGCGAAAGCGCCGACGCCTGCCAAAAGCGCAATCGTAAATGTCTTCATCCTGTCCTCCACCGTAAACTGCCCTATGGGACGACAAGAAGGGGAGGCGGTGATTGTTCCTGACTGATTTGCATGTTTTTCCCGGGGGCCGCGCTTTGCCGCGGCCCTAGATCGGCTCGTAGGTCTCCGACCCGCATATATCGTCCGCCTCCGCGCGCCGGCGATCGACGACTTTTCCGCCTGATATCGTCACGATGTAGGTCTGGGGGCCGAGGGAGGTGCCGGTCGCGGAGGTGAGCTCGGCGCGGACGCAGGCGGTCCAGCCCGGCCCGCGCACTTCCCGGTGGGGCATGGCGACGCGCACGGCGCGCGGATAGGATGTGGCGAGGAAGACGACATCGATCTGCTCGCGCACCACGCGCTTGACGTCGGGGGCAGCTTCGGGCGGCGGCTGCTCGGTTTCCTTCATGCGCATGAATTCCGGTACCGGTGCGCGGCTGTCGGCAAAGCCGCAGGCACCAAGTGCGAGCGCGACGGCGAGCAGCGTCGCATGAATAATGATCCGCAACATCCGTGAAGGTCCCCTGCGGGCAAAAAGATAGGCAGGAAAGCAATCCGGCGAAGTCCCCGGCAATCAAGTTTTGCTGAAGTGCTGGAGCTCGCGGCATTTCATATTCCGCAATTGCAAGCTAAGTTCGTACCCCAAACGAGGGGGATTGCACTGATGAGGATTTTGGTCATAGCGGCCGCTGTCATGGCGCTGGCGATTGCCTCGGCGCAGGCGCAGGGCCGACGGTCCCCCAATGACGCCGTCAAACCGGCGGACAACAAGCCCAAGGTCGACGAGAAAGCCTACAAGGCCGCGCTCGAGCGCATTCCCGAACCCAAGGACAAGTACGATCCGTGGGGCGGGGCACGTCCGAGCGAACCCGCCAAGAAGCCGAAATAGAACGAGGCGAGCGCTGCGGACCGGTCCTCGAATTCCGCACCGGCGATGTTGTGGTGCGCGCGCCGGAGGTGATGCGGCGAATCAAATCCCAGGCAACGCCGCCGTTCGTCACTGGCGTCGCCGTCGTCGCATCACGCAATCATAACCGTGTTGTGGATGCGATGCGAACGTTGGTTCACATCGCGCGCGCTATTGCACGAAGGCGAGGCCGATGCGCTTGTCACTGCGCCAAACTGTGCGACAATTCCGGACGAAATCGTCGCGCGTGATCGAGAGCGTGATCGATGGCGGCAATGTGACGGGGGTGTCGAGGTCGATCGCCGCGCCGCCCGCCGACATGTTTCGCACGGTGCAGGGAATGCCGCTGTTTTCAAAGGTGATCGTTCCACCCTTGAAAACACGGTGACGCTGCGCTGCTCGCTTCTCGATCATCCGCTTCGGTCCAAAATGATGATCGTGAAATAGTGCATAGAAATTACGTTGAACTAAACTCAATACTGGCGCTACTTGCACGGCGCTTCAGACTTCGTTTACGACGTCGACGCGGATATCTCTCCGCCGACTTTTCCCCACGCTCTTGTTTTATGGCGCTGCGCGCCGATGGAGATACTGATGAAGACCACGCTTTCGCTTCTGCTCGCCGCCGCGGTCTCGCTGTCGTCGATGCCTGCCCACGCCGTCAAGTGGGACCTCTCGACCATGAGCTGCAAGCAGTTCCTCGAGAGCGGCGAAGACAACATCCAGGTCGTGCTGACCTGGATGGACGGCTGGTACAAGGGTGATGAGGACAACGCGATCATCGACACTGACGTGTTCATCGACAACGCCAAGAAATTCGGTGCCTATTGCGGAAAGAATCCGACCGCCAGCATCGTCACCGCGGCCGACGAAGTGCTCGGCAAGTAATGGAGCGTGCGGATCGAAGCGCGGATACGATCGCGTTTCGGTCATTGGCTCAGATGCGATCGGGATGGAGAGCCGCCGTGCGCTTTGCGCTCGCGCGGCTTTTCTTTTGAAATGCAGCTCAGCCCGGCAACATCGCGAACGCGCTCGATACCATCGCGACCGGCTTGTTGTCGGCAGCCGAGAGCAGCGTGACGCGGCCAAAGCTCATGGTGCGCCCGAGTCGTACGACGCGGGCGTCCGCAAGCACGTCCGATGAGGACACTGCGCGCATGAAATGCGTGGTCTGGTCGACCGTGGTCATGGGGCGGTAGCCGCGATTGGCCGCCAGGATCGCGATCACCATCGCGGTGTCGGCGAGCGCCATCAGGGCCTGGCCGCAGACAATGCCGCCGTTCCGGCACAACCGCTCCGAAAACGGCATGCGCAGCAGTGCGCCCGGCTGCCAGTCCGGCGCATCCGCCGGCTGCGCGTCCTCGAGGTGCTCGACGGTGAGGTGGAGATCCTGGACCCAGGGGGCAAAAACCTCGCCCAGGATGCGTCTGGCGTCGGCGAGGCCGAATTCGGCGTCTGGCTGCATTTGCATTGCTGTCGCTGTCTCCTGTATTGCCGGATGTTTCGAGCATTGTGCGCGCAACGGAGCGGCAAAGTCACCCGGTCTGGCACTGGCCCTGTCGGCTTGAAAATGCCCGACTTGGCCCGATATGATGCCTGCTTGGGGTGGGTGAATGATGTTGCGTCGGTGTGTCCTCTTCTTTGGTATGGCAGCGCTCGGCCTCGCGCTCAGCGGGTGCACCAAGTGTGGTCCGATCTGGGACGATTGGCTGCATGCGCCGAAATCCTGCAGATCGGACCGGCTCTAGCGGGCCTCGACCGGCCTCTACGGCCGCGACAACGATGACGAGGCGCGGACCGTTCGTGCCTCTTGGATGATCAAGGAGTGAACGATGAAGCTTTTCCGTTTCGCCGCGGTGCTGGCCGTGCTGGCGGGACCTGCCTATGCGCAAATGCCCAATCTGAATTTGCTGCAGGATGCCCCGAGCAAGACCCCCGAGGAGAAGGCCGCGGAAGCCGAGCGCGACAGGGCCTACAAGGAAACGTTGAAGAAGATCCCGGATTCCAAGACGTCCAACGATCCCTGGGGCGGCATGCGTTCCGACCCGCCGAAGCAGCCGGCGGCGCCCAAGGCCTCGGCCGCCACCAGCGCGCCGAAAAAGACCAAAAGCGGCACGGCCGCCAACTGACCGAACGCCGTTCGGGAGCCGCAATGGCCCCTCTCGGATAGGACTCCTCTTCGTCAGGCCCACGCCCTACATTGCGCTGAGTGTAGCGCGTAGAGGAGGGCAGGACATGGCCGACCGTCCGCGGGATCTCGCCGAGCGGATGGCGCGCCGGCGCAACAGCGCCGGCAAGCCGGGTCAGACGGTCCGCGACGGCTATCTGCGCGAGACTTTCACGCTGCCGCGCGCGGCGGCGCGGGAAAGGGCGCAGGCCTTCTTCGCCCGTTACCCCAAGGCCGGCTATATGAGTGCGGTGGAGACGTGGCGCGAGCTGCCCGGCGGCGACATCGAATTCACCATGCGGCGGCTGCCCAGCGCGGACTAGGTCGTGGACTCATAAGCTCGGAGCCAAAGTCTCGTTGATGCCAGCAGAACGGCGGCGAGGAAGTTTCTGGCGAGTTTGTCGAAGCGCGTAGCGACGCGGCGGAAGTGT
>JAESGJ010000220.1_pt1 | contig 67712 bp, 62 predicted proteins | sample 9266241 | NCBI WGS metagenome assembly JAESGJ01 (sample SAMN14514841, study PRJNA621669) | algae metagenome | isolation source: Brasilonema octagenarum HA4186-MV1 and co-occurring heterotrophs from wet... | place: USA: Manoa Valley, Hawaii | collected 2009-07-20
GTAACTTCCAGGACATGAGCTGGCTTCCCCCCGTCACCAAGACCACGGGCGAAAAGGGCAACGAGGTCGGTGCGACGCGGACGCTGACGCTGCAGGGCGGCGCGACGGTCGAGGAGGAGCTCTACAAATACGAGCCCGACATGCTGAGCTATTCGTACCGGATCACCAAGGTCGACGTGAAGGTTCTGCCAGTGACCAATTATTCCTCCACGCTGACGGTGTCGCCGGCTTCCGACGGCAAGTCGAAGCTGGAATGGGCCGGCGCGTTCTATCGCGGCTTTCCCAACAACGATCCGCCGCCGGAACTCAACGACGAAGCCGCGGTGAAGGCGGTGAGCGGGCTGTACAAGGCCGGACTCGAGTCGCTCAAGAAGAAGATCGAGAGCGGAAGCTGACCGTGCGGAAGCAGGCGTTGCGGGCGCTGGTTCTTGCGGCGCTCGGCGCCGGCCTTTGCCATGCCGGCCCCGGCGGCGCGCGCGCCGAGGAGGCGTTCGTCACCAACCAGCTCAGCGATGATCTGATGGTGGTGGATCTCGGCACTCTGCGCAGCGTCGCGACCATCCCGATCGGCGGAAAGCCGGCGGGAATCGCCGTCAGCGCGGACGGGCGTTTCGCCTATGTGACGAGCCCCGACGCCAAGGCGGTGACGGTGGTGGACGCCGGAACGCGGCAGGTCGCCGGCCGCATCGAAGTCGGCGGCGGGCCGCTCGGCATTGCCGTGGCGCCCGATGGCAAGACCGTCTATGTCGCGGACTGGTATGCGGCGGCGGTGCGCGTGATCGACGCCGGGAGCCGCAGCGTCACCGCCAGCATCGCGGTCGGCACCTCGCCGTCCGGCCTTGCGGTGACGCCCGACGGCAAGCTACTGCTCTCGGCGGACCGCGACGACGACAGCGTATCAGTCGTGGACACCACGACGCGCCAGCGCAAGGCGACCATCAAGGTCGGCACCCGCCCGTTCGGCGTCACCATCGATGCCGAGGGCAAGCGCGCCTACACCGCCAATGTCGGCTCCGACGACGTCTCCGTGATCGAAATTGCGGAAGGCCGCGAGATCGGCCGCGTGCCGGTCGGCATGCGGCCTTATGCGGTGGCGCTGACGCAAGGCCGCGGCTTCGTCACCGACCAGTATGGCGGCACCGTCAGCGTGTTCGATGTGGCGACCCTGAAGCCGGTGAAGAGTATCAACGTCGGCGATTATCCCGAAGGCGTTGCGGCGACCGCCGACGGCAAGCGCATCATCGTCGCCTGCTGGGAAAGCAACACGCTTGTCATCATCGACGCGAGCGAGCTGAAGGTGATCGGCGAGGTCAAGACCGGCGACGGCCCAAGGGCATTCGGGGCGTTCTTGCGCAAGACGGAGTAGGGAAGAGTAGGGCGGATTAGCGCAGCGTAATCCGCCATCCGCCATCGACGGTCGATCGGCGGATTACGCTTCGCTATTCCGCCCTACGGCAGCGGGCACACCGCGCCCGCAATCTCATCCAACTGCTCAAACACATGATCCGGCCCCAGCGCCCGCAGCGCCGCCGGCGCCGCGTAACCCCAGCACACCGCGCCGCAGGCAATTCCGACCGCCCGCGCCGCCTCGATGTCGCGGACCTCGTCGCCGATCGCGATGACCTGACCAGGCTCAACGCCCGCACGGCGGATGACGCGGCGGAATTTCGCGGGCTTGCCGAACAGCGATGCCGCGCAGTCGAAATACGCAAACAACGCGGCGCTGGGCCCAAGCTTCTCGCGCGCATTGGCCTCGCTGTCGGAGGTCACGAGCGCGAGCTGCACGCCGTTGTCAGCCACCGTCCGCAGCATCGTCTCGACGCCCGCGAACAGCGAAATCTCGGAAGCCGCCTCCGCCTTCAGCCGCCGCGCATGCCGCGCGATCGCCGGCAGCTTCCACAAGGGCACTTCGAGGCGGGCGAGGATCTCGCGCGTCGAGGCATGCCGCAGGCTCTCGATGTCCTCATCGGCGACGCGGCGAAAGCCGAAGTGGTCGGCGATGTCGTTGATGGTGCGCAGGAACCAGGGGAAGCTGTCGGCGAGAGTGCCGTCGAGATCGAAGATGGCGAGAGCGTAGGGCATGGAGGTGGTTTTGCGGTCGCTGACAAGCGTGGTGTGTTGCGCTAACGTTCGGGAACTCGTGCTTTGGAAACCTAAGTGCCGCGTGAACATTGAGCGCGATGTCGATGTTATTCCGACACGAACTCTCGCTGGAGCCAGTGGCTGTGCGGGCGCCCAAACCAGTGACACTAGCGAGCTTCGGACATCGCTATTCGCCAGACTTGGTGGAGCTTGAGGAAGCAGTGGCGGAACGCAGCCGCTCGCTCGCCCATTCGGCAAAAGCAGCGCGTGCGGAGGGGTCAACAAAGGCTCGGCCCGGTATGAAAAAGCCATGCCCTGAATTGTACCATATCGCAACCATGACTGGCGCATCCGTCACGCCCTGGATGGAATGCCAATACGTTCGACGTTCACTGCCGGGGGTTCTGACGACAATGGAGCTATCGTCAAGGCAAATATGCCATGGTATCTGGCCAACCTTGTCTAGCTCAAATAGCTTGTCGTGAATTCGACGGATGTCCAGGCTGTTACGAATGTCGCGAAAACTTCCCCAAGTACAAAGCAGACTATCAATACAAAGAAAGTTTGCGGGCCGGTCCACTCCAGAGCCACGGAAAGAAGGCCCGATATCATCACAACGGCCGCAATAACGAGCCCTTGAACCGCGCTGGCTTCCCAATCAGTGTGGCGCTTTAAACGGTCGCTCACAAGTTTTTGGAAGAACCTGTCTTCCTCTATGGAGATGCTGAATTGGAATCGAAAGCCTGACGGGTCAACTATATCGCTCAAATCTGATCTCCGCCGCATTGCCAGCTGAGGATAGCCACCACCCGTCAAATAACCACAGATTGTGTCGGCGATGAAGTCATAGTCGCCCAAACGACTTTGGGCATCGACGGATGGGCCGATACCCTTGGCCTCTCAATCTCCGCTATTTATCTGATTGTAGACATTCGGTTTTGCGTAGATCGGCGGAGCTCGAAGCGATGCTACTCCGCCGCCTCGCTCGCCGTCCGTCGCCGCTTCGGCTTCCGCGCCTTCTCCAGCACCGGCGCCAGGAACTTGCCCGTGTAACTCCGCGGCGCCTTGGCGATGTCTTCCGGCGGGCCCCAGGCGACGATCTCGCCGCCGCCGTCGCCGCCTTCCGGCCCTAAGTCGATGACCCAGTCGGCGGTCTTGATGACTTCGAGATTGTGCTCGATGACCACGACCGTGTTGCCCTGCGCGACCAGCTCGTGCAACACCTCCAGGAGCTTCTTGACGTCGTGGAAATGCAGACCGGTGGTCGGCTCGTCCAGGATGTAGAGCGTGCGGCCGGTGGCGCGCTTTGACAGTTCCTTGGCGAGCTTGACGCGCTGGGCTTCGCCGCCCGACAGCGTGGTGGCCTGCTGGCCCACGTGGATGTAGTCGAGGCCGACGCGGTGCAGGGTCTGGAAGGTCTCGCGCACACGGGGCACCGCCTTGAAGAACTCGGCGGCTTCCTCGACGGTCATGTCGAGCACGTCGGCGATGGACTTGCCCTTGAACAGGACTTCCAGCGTCTCGCGGTTGTACCGCTTGCCCTTGCAGACGTCGCAGGTGACGTAGACGTCGGGCAGGAAGTGCATCTCGATCTTGATGACGCCGTCGCCCTGACACGCTTCGCAGCGGCCGCCCTTGACGTTGAAGGAGAAGCGGCCAGGCTCGTAGCCGCGCGCCTTGGACTCCGGCAGGCCGGCGAACCATTCGCGGATCGGCGTGAAGGCGCCGGTGTAGGTGGCGGGGTTCGAACGTGGCGTGCGGCCGATCGGCGACTGGTCGATGTCGATGATCTTGTCGATGTGCTCGAGGCCCTCGATGCGGTCGTGCGGGGCGGCGCCCTCGCTGGCATTGTTCAGCTTGCGGGCGATGGACTTGTAGAGCGTGTCGATCAGCAGCGTCGACTTGCCGCCGCCGGAGACGCCGGTGACGGCGGTGAACAGGCCGAGCGGAATTTCGGCGGTGACGTTCTTGAGATTATTGCCGCGTGCGTTCACCACCTTGATGGTGCGGCGGTGGTTCGGCGGGCGCCGCTCCGGCACTTCGACCTCGAGCTCGCCGGTCAGGTACTTGCCGGTCAGCGATTTCGGGTTGCGCATGATCTCGGCGGGCGTGCCTTCGGCGATGATGTTGCCGCCATGCATGCCGGCGCCGGGGCCGATGTCGAGGACGTGGTCGGCGAGCAGGATGGCGTCCTCGTCATGCTCGACCACGATCACGGTGTTGCCGAGGTCGCGCAGCCGCTTCAGCGTGTCGAGCAGGCGCGCGTTGTCGCGCTGGTGCAGGCCGATCGAGGGCTCGTCCAGCACGTAGAGCACGCCCGTCAGGCCCGAGCCGATCTGCGAGGCCAGGCGGATGCGCTGGCTCTCGCCGCCGGACAGCGTGCCGGAGGAGCGGGACAGCGTGAGGTAATTGAGGCCGACGTCGAGCAGGAAGGTGAGGCGCTCGCGGATTTCCTTGAGGATGCGGCCGGCGATCTCGTTCTGCTGCGTGTTCAGCGCTTCCGGAACCGTGGCGAACCATTCGCCGGCGCCCTTGACCGACAGCTCCGAGATCTCCCCGATATGCTTGCCGCCGATCTTGACGCTGAGCGCCTCGGGCTTGAGCCGGAAACCGTGGCACGCCTCGCAGGGCACGTCGTGGAAATACTTCGCAAGCTCCTCGCGCGCCCATTCGCTCTCGGTTTCCCGGTAGCGGCGGTTGATATTGGTGATGACGCCTTCGAACGGCTTCTTGGTGTCGTAGGCGCGCACCCCGTCCTCGTAGGAGAACTTGATCTCGTCCTCGCCGGAGCCGTGCAGGATCGCGTTCTGCGTCTTCTTGGCCAGGTCCTTCCACTTGGTGGTCAGCGTGAACTTGTAGTGCTTGCCGAGCGCCGTCAGCGTCTGCGTGTAGTAGGGCGACGACGATTTGGCCCAGGGCGCGATCGCGCCCTTGCCGATGGCGAGCTCCTTGTCGGGAATGACGAGGTCCTCGTCGACATGCTGCTCGACGCCGAGACCGCCGCAGGCAGGGCAGGCGCCGTAGGGGTTGTTGAACGAGAACAGCCGCGGCTCGATCTCGGGGATGGTGAAGCCGGAGACCGGGCAGGCGAATTTTTCCGAGAACAGAATCCGCTCGGGCCCGCTCTTGTCGTGGATCTTGGCGGTCTTCTTCTTTTCTTTCTCGTCCGCGGGTGCAGCAGCAGCCGGTGCATCAGCATATTCGATCACGGCGAGGCCTTCGGCAAGCTTCAGCGCGGTCTCGAAGCTCTCGGCGAGACGCTGGCCGATATCGGCACGCACCACGATGCGGTCGACCACGACGTCGATGTCGTGCGGGAATTTCTTGTCGAGCGTTGGCGCTTCCGCGAGCTCGTGGAAGGTGCCGTCGATCTTGACGCGCTGGAAGCCCTTCTTGAGCCATTCGGCGAGCTCCTTGCGGTACTCGCCCTTGCGGCCGCGCACGACGGGCGCGAGCAGGTAGAGGCGGGTGCCCTCAGGCAGCGCCAGCACGCGGTCGACCATCTGCGAGACGGTCTGACTCTCGATCGGCAGGCCGGTGGCGGGCGAATAGGGCACGCCGACGCGCGCCCACAACAGACGCATGTAGTCGTAGATCTCGGTGACGGTGCCGACGGTCGAGCGCGGATTCTTCGATGTCGTCTTCTGCTCGATCGAGATCGCCGGTGACAAGCCGTCGATCTGGTCGACGTCGGGCTTCTGCATCATTTCGAGGAACTGGCGCGCATAGGCCGAGAGCGATTCGACGTAGCGGCGCTGGCCCTCGGCATAGATGGTGTCGAAGGCGAGCGAGGATTTGCCGGAGCCGGAGAGGCCGGTGAAAACCACCAGCTTGTCGCGGGGAATCTCGACGTCGATGTTCTTGAGGTTGTGCTCGCGCGCGCCACGGATCGTAATTGCGCGCAGGCTGGAGCCCGCGTTCTGCTGTTGGCGCTTCGCCTTGATCACTTCATCCATCCGAGTTGCCCCTAGGGAATCCCATGGGTGCGCGACCGCGCCAGTAAAAAGGCGCGCTTCGTCCGGAACCGGGATCGGCGCCGATGGGGTTGTCAGCGAACGTAGGAAGAACGGGAGCGGATTTCCAGAGGCAGTTGCGAATCGTCAACGGATTGTTGGCGTGCTGGCGGCATCTGGCAGCAGGGATTTTGCGGAACTGGGAGGCAAGCGCACCGACAAACAAAAAGGCCGGCGCAAGGCCGGCCTTTCGTAACGCTAAAGCGCGTTGAAGCGTGGCTTAGTACTTGGCGACCACCGGGGCGCCGAAGTGATAGTTCACGCCGAGCTGCACGGTGTGGAAGTTGAGCGTGCCGGTGTTGACGGCGCCGAAGTAGGTCTCGCCGCCGAGGCTGCGATAGAGGTACTCGCCCTTCACCGACCACTGCGGAGCGATGTAGGCTTCAACGCCCGCACCGACGGTCCAGCCGGAGTGGAACTTGCTGTCGGAGATCGAAACGCCGCCCAGGGTGGCGGTGATCTTGTTGTCGATCCAGGCGTAACCACCGGTGCCGTACAGCAGCACGTTGTTGACGGCCCAGCCGATGCGACCGCGCACGGTGCCCATCGCGTCGGTCTTGGAGCTCACCGTCAGCGGAACGCCACCGACGCCGGGAACGAAAACCGCACCAGCGGCCGAAGCGCTGACGTCAGCCCAGGCGCCATCAGCCTCGAGGCCGAACACGACGTTGGCGGTCTGCCAGTTGTAGCCGACGGTGCCGCCGACGAAGCCACCCTGCATGCGGGGCGAGTTCGCGTCTTCCCAAGCGCCGCCACCGACGACACCGAGATAGAAGCCGGTCCAGTTGTAGACCGAAGCCATCGGAGCGACCGGCGCCTTGGTGTAGGGGCGGGCTGCGAGGTCGGCCGCCGAGGCGGGCGCAGCGAGAGCGAACAAACAGGCCGAAGCCAACAAAACCTTTTTCATCTTACTTAATCCCAGTCCCAGTTTCTGTTGTTGCCTTCCTTGACCGGAAGGGCAGCGGACTCGATGGCCCAACTGATGAGGTGCTTACACCACTGAAGCCGGAAGTTGTGTCTCCTGAAAGCCACAGTCGCGCGAAAGGTGATGGTTACTGACTTGTTGCTTCGGCATATCCGAAGTCACGCCGACCGGGTTCCAATCTCGGAACAATATCAGGGCGCTATGCGATGCGGTCGCGGTCTGACCGTCGCGAGATTCGCGCCGATCATGCCGACTGGACGTTATGTTGATATGGCCGAAGCATCTGCGAGCGCGGCCTCAACTGGGGCTCGCTTGCCCGGTTGAACACGCGGACAGGGACGACATCCGCCGGCGTCACGGGCGGCTGCGCGGCCAGCCTTCTTGCAGTAGATTCCGAAAAGAACAAATCTGGAACGGAGCGAGGTTCGGTGCTATATATGGGGATAACCTTGGGCGCGCCGGGCTGAGCGGCGCCTGCAAGCGTATAGGGTCGCCTCAACGGGCGCAGAGAAACGCGGGCAGCGTGCTCGCCTTATGAAATTCGATGGCATTCGGAGTGGAGAGCGGCGATGGCGGGAAGCGTCAACAAAGTCATTCTGGTTGGAAATCTCGGCAAGGATCCTGAAATCCGCCGCACCCAGGACGGGCGGCCGATCGCGAATCTGAGCATCGCGACGTCCGAGACCTGGCGCGACAAGAACAGTGGCGAGCGCAAGGAAAAGACCGAATGGCACCGCGTCGTGATCTTCTCTGAGCCGCTGTGCAAGATCGTCGAACAATACCTGAAGAAGGGCGCCAAGGTTTACATCGAGGGCGCGCTGCAGACCCGCAAGTACACCGACCAGAGCGGCGTCGAGAAGTATTCGACCGAAGTCGTGCTCCAAGGCTTCAACTCGACGCTGACGATGCTCGACGGCCGCAGCGGCGGCGGCGGAGGCGGCAGCTTCGGCGACGAGCCGGGCAGCGATTTCGGTTCGTCCGGCCCCGTCAGCAGCGCACCGCGCCGTCCCGTGGCTGCCGGTGGCGGTGGCCGCAACAGTGACATGGACGACGATATCCCGTTCTGAGACCGGGACGGGACGTTAGGGGCGTGCGAGCTTCGCGCCGGTGCCTCCCACGTCGTGTCAGGAAATCGGACTAATCGATAGGGCGGGCTCGGGATTTCCGGGCCCGCTTCATGTGTGGGTTGAACTCGGATCGCCGGCGCCAAGCCCTCGACAGGCATCTTAGTCTGAGCGATTGACGGGGACTCGGAAGGCGATTTGGAATGGCCTGTTCCGGGTCGATCCAAGATGATCCCCGTAAGGCCGTAAGCTATTGGAAAAATAAGCGGAAAAAGCGCTTCCCTGGAGCCCGCGAGGGTGGTTATCAGGGGGCCGATGCGCTATATGATTCCCAGATAAAACCTCACCGGATTTCCCCTTGGCTGACGACGACGACAAGCCCGGCGACCAGCCGGCGCAACCCTCGGATATTCGCCCCGTCTCCATCTTCGAGGAGATGAAGAAGTCCTATCTCGACTACGCCATGAGCGTGATCGTGGCGCGGGCGCTGCCCGATGCCCGTGACGGCCTGAAGCCGGTGCACCGCCGCATCCTGTTCTCGATGAACGAGCAGGGGCACACGCCCGACAAGAAGTACGTCAAATCCGCCCGCGTGGTCGGTGACGTCATCGGTAAGTATCACCCGCACGGCGACCAGTCGATCTACGACGCCATGGTCCGCATGGCGCAGGACTTCTCGATGCGCGTGCCGCTGATCGACGGCCAGGGCAATTTCGGCTCGGTCGACGGCGATCCTCCGGCTGCCTATCGTTACACCGAAGCGCGCCTGACCAAGGCCGCGCTGGCGCTGCTGGCCGACATCGACAAGGACACCGTCGACTTTCAGCCGAACTACGACAACAACGAGACCGAACCGTCGGTCCTGCCGGCCAAGTTCCCCAACCTTCTCGTCAACGGCGCCGGCGGCATCGCGGTCGGCATGGCCACGAACATCCCGCCCCACAATCTCGGCGAGGTCATCGACGCCTGCGTTGCGCTGATCGACAACCCCGCGCTCACGATCGACGAACTCATCAACATCGTGCCGGGCCCGGATTTCCCGACCGGTGGCGTCATCCTGGGACGGCAGGGCGTCCGCGCCGCCTATCACCTCGGACGCGGCTCGGTCGTGATGCGTGGCAAGGTCGCGATCGAGACGATCCGCAAGGAGCGCGAGGCGATCATCATCACGGAGATTCCGTACCAGGTGAACAAGGCGACGATGGTCGAGCGCATCGCCGAACTGGTCAAGGAAAAGAAGATCGAGGGCATCGGCGATCTCCGCGACGAATCCGACCGCGACGGCTACCGCGTCGTCATCGAATTGAAACGCGACGCCGTTCCGGACGTGGTGCTGAATCAGCTCTACCGGTTCACGCCGCTGCAGACGAGCTTCGGCGTCAACATGGTCGCGCTCGACAGCGGCCGTCCGCGGATCATGCATCTGAAGGACCTGCTGGCGATCTTCGTCGATTTCCGTGAGCGGGTCGTCACGCGGCGAACCAAGTACCTGCTCGCCAAGGCGCGCGACCGCGCCCATATTTTGGTGGGTCTGGCGATCGCGGTGGCCAATATCGACGAGATGATCCGCGTCATCCGGACCTCGCCGGATCCGACCACTGCGCGTGACACCCTGATGTCGCGCGACTGGCCGGCCCGGGACGTCGAGGACATGCTGATGCTGATCGACGATCCGCGTCACCGCATCAGCGCGGACGGCACCATCCGGCTGTCGATGGAGCAGGCCAGGGCCATTCTCGACCTGCGTCTGCAGCGCCTCACCGCACTCGGCCGCGACGAAATCCGCGAAGAACTCGACAAGCTCGCCGGCGAGATCGCCGATTATCTCGACATCCTGCGCTCGCGCGAGCGCGTGCTCGGCATCATCAAGACCGAGCTTGCCGAGGTGAAGGCCGAGTTCGCCACGCCGCGCCGCACGGTGATCATCGAGCAGGAAGGCGAGGTCGAGGACGAGGACCTGATCCAGCGCGAGGACATGGTCGTCACCGTGTCCCATGCCGGCTACGTCAAGCGCGTGCCGCTGTCGGCCTATCGCGCCCAGCGCCGCGGTGGCAAGGGCCGCGCCGGCATGCAGACCCGCGACGAGGATTTCGTCAGCCGCTTGTTCGTGGCCTCCACGCACACGCCGGTGCTGTTCTTCTCCTCGCGCGGCCAGGTCTACAAGGAGAAGGTCTGGCGCCTGCCGATGGCCGCGCCGAACGCGCGCGGCAAGGCGCTGATCAACATCCTGCCGCTGGAGCAGGGCGAGCGCATCACCACCATCATGCCGCTGCCGGAGGACGAATCCACCTGGGGCAACCTCGACGTGATGTTCGCCACCACGGGCGGCAACGTTCGCCGCAACAAGCTGTCCGACTTCGTCGACGTCCGTCGCTCCGGCATCATTGCGATGAAGCTCGATGAGAATGAAGCGATCGTCGACGTGCAGATCTGCACCGAGCGCGACGACGTCCTGCTCACCGCCGCCGGCGGCCAGTGCATCCGCTTCCCCGTCACCGACGTGCGTGTGTTCACCGGACGCACCTCGATGGGCGTGCGCGGCATCGCGCTTGGCGAAGGCGACAAGGTGATCTCCCTGGCGATCCTGCGCCACGTCGACACCAGTTCGGACGAGCGCTCGGCCTATTTGAAGATGCGCCGTGCGGTCGCCGGCGAAGCCGCGGCCGAGGAGCCGGTTGCGGACGCCGAGGCCGAAGAGACGACCTCCGGCAGCTTCCAGCTTCCGCCCGAGCGCTATGTCGAGATGTCGGCGGCCGAGCAGGTCGTGCTCACCGTCTCCGTCAACGGCTACGGCAAGCGGACCTCGTCCTACGAGTACCGCACCACTGGCCGCGGCGGCAAAGGTATCGTCGCCATGAGCGTCAACAACCGCAACGGCAACCTGGTGGCCTCATTCCCGGTGGAAGACGCCGACCAGATCATGCTGGTCACCGACAAGGGCCAGCTGATCCGCTGCCCGGTCGAGGGCATACGCATCGCAGGCCGCTCGACCCAAGGCGTCATCGTGTTCGACACCGCCGAGGACGAGCACGTCGTGTCGGTCGAGCACATTACCGAGGAGGCCGAGAGCGGCAACGGCGCGAATGGAGAGCCGAACGGGGAGTGATGCGCAGCCCGTAGATGAGCGCAGCGAGATCCGGGACACGTCTCCCCGCATGTCGCTCCGCTCACGCGGGCTACGTGCCCACGTTAAATCTCCAGCTCCGTGCCGAACTCCACGACTTGCTTGGTCGGCACGCCGAAGAACGCGGCTGAGCGCTCGGCGTTGCGCTGCAGGAAGGCGAACACGGTCTCGCGCCAGACCCACATGCCCGGGACATCCTCGCGCGGGATGATGGTCTCGCGGCCGACATAATAGGTGATGTCGGAGAGGTCGATGCCGGGCAGCTTGCCCTGGCGGCAGACGAGGCTCAGTCCCTCATAGATCGTCGGATTCTGCATGAAGCCGTAATGAAGGACCACGCGGGTGATGCCGGGAATGATCTCGATCACCTCGGCACGCTCATCCTCGGGGATGTGCGGCAACTCCTCGATCAGCACGGTGACCAGCAGCACGCGTTCGTGCAGCACGCGGTTGTGCTTGACGAATTGCGTCAGGGCCAGCGGCACGCCCTTCGGCGCCGCCGCCAGGAATGCGGCCGTGCCGGGCAGCCGTGCGCTGCACTTGTTGACGGCGGTCTCGATCAAATCCTCTTCCGGCTGGCGCAGCTTGGCGCGCGCCGTCTCGACCAGCTTCACGCCGGCGCGCCACGTCAGCATCAGGAAGGCGACCAGCCCGGCGAGCAGCAGCGGAAACCAGCCGCCCTCGAACAGCTTGATCGAGTTGGCCGAGAAGAAGATCAAATCGATCACGAAGAAGAAGCCGTTGACCGCGATGACGAGCCAGGGCGAAAAACCCCACTGGATCGCAAGCAACGCGGCCAGCAGCGTTGTGATCGCCATCAGCAGCGACACCGCGATGCCATAGGCGCCGGCCAGCGCATCCGAGGTACCGAAGCTCAACACCGCGCCGAGCGTTGCGGCGGCGAGCAGCCAGTTCACCAGCGGCACGTAGATCTGGCCGATGGCGTCGCTCTGGGTGTGGCGGATCTGCATGCGCGGCAGGAAGCCGAGTTGGATCGACTGCTGGGTCAGCGAGAACACGCCGGAGATGATCGCCTGCGAGGCGATCACGGTCGCGACGGCCGAGAACGCGACCAGCGGATAGTGCAGGGCGTCGGGGCAGAGCTGGAAGAACGGGTTCTCGATCATCGTGGGATCGGTGATCAACAGCGCAGCCTGGCCGAAATAGTTCAGCACCAGCGCAGGCAGGCAGATTGCGAACCAGGCCAGGCGGATCGGGAAGCGGCCGAAATGCCCCATGTCGGCATACATGGCCTCGCCGCCGGTCACCGCCAGGAAGGCCGCGCCGAGGATGGCGAAGGAGACGTGGAAGTCCTGGTGGACCAGGAACTCGAAGGCATAGAGCGGGCTGAGCGCCGCCAGCACCGCCGGCGCCTTGACGATGCCGTGGATGCCGAGCGCCGCGAGCACCACGAACCAGGCCAGCATCACCGGCCCGAAGATGCGGCCGATGAAGCCGGTGCCCTGCTTCTGAATCATGAACAGGCCGATCAGGATGGCGACGGTCACGGGCACCACGGCAGGCGCGAGCGAGGGGGCGTCGACCTTGAGTCCCTCGATCGCGGAGAGCACCGAGATTGCCGGCGTGATCGCACCGTCGCCATAGAGCAGCGCGGCTCCGACGAGCCCGACGACGAGCAGATGCGCACGCCACGTCCCGGGCTGGGCGTGGCGGGCATGCAGCAGCGCCAGCAGGGCGACGATGCCGCCTTCGCCGCGGTTGTCCGCGCGCAGGATCAACAGCGCATATTTCAGCGAGATGATCAGCAGCAGCGCCCAGAGGATCAGTGAGGCAACGCCCAGCACAGCTTCGTGGGTCACCGTGGCGCCGTGAGCGGCCGCCTTGGCGGCTTCCTTCAGGGCATAGAGCGGGCTGGTCCCGATATCGCCATAGACCACCCCGAGGGCGCCCATGGTCATTGCGATCGGCAGCGGGGCGGGAGGATGGCCGGAAGCGACAGCGGGTGTACTGGACAATGGCAACCCCCGAGATGGGATCGCGCCCGACGGGCAATTCCGCCGGGCGCGAGCATCATGCAGTCTGCGACGGGACGTCGCAAAACTCCATCGGGATTATATGACGTGAAGCTGACAGGCCGGCCTACGGGGTCCGGTTCGCGGTCACGAGGCGCGCCTCGCGGACGTTCGCCTTGGTGCCCGCTTTGCGCAGACACGAGGCTTCGAAATTCGGCCAGGCCTGCTGCGAGCAATCCTTGCCGATGGTGCGGATGTCGAGCCGATCGCTCTTGGCCAGCGGCTGCGGCACGCTGGCTTCCACTTTCGGGGCAAAGCCGGGCAGAAGGGTGAGGGCGGCGGCAACACACGCAGACAGAGCGATCGCCGAGAGAGCCTTGATCATTTGACAGTCCCCTGTGATGCGGCCGCTACGCCCAGTATGCGGCCCGTCGTTCGTTGGCCGGATTAGTAACCATGGCCAGTTTCCGGACGTCTTCGCCGGCACGAGAAATGGTTTCGTGTCCGCGCCGCTTTGTTTCATGGCCGCCGGAGGGACGAAACAAACTGGCCGTAGGCGACGCGGTCGGCGGGATGTCTCGGCGGAATCGGCTGCGGGAACCCGCCCGGCTTGCCGGGCCGGGCCGGGCGGGTTAGGAGGGAGCCATGCCGCGCATTGCCTTCTACCCCGGTTCCTTCGACCCCATCACCAACGGCCATCTGGACGTGGTCCGTCACAGCGTTTCGCTGTGCGACCGCCTCGTGGTCGCGATCGGGGTCCACCCCGGCAAGAAGCCGCTGTTTTCGACCGAGGAGCGGCTGCAGATGCTCCATGATGTCTGCGGGCCGCTGGCGGCCCAGGCCGGCTGCGTGCTCGAAGCGGTGACCTTCGACGATCTCGCGGTGACCGCGGCGCGCAAGCACGGTGCGACCATCATGATCAGGGGTCTACGCGACGGCACCGATCTCGATTACGAGATGCAGCTCGCCGGCATGAACGGGGCCATGGCGCCGGAGGTGCATACGGTGTTCCTGCCGGCGTCGCCAATGGTTCGCCCGATCACCGCCACTTTGGTGCGCCAGATCGCCGGCATGGGCGGGGACGTCTCGGCCTTCGTCCCGCCGCAGGTTGCGGCACAGCTCAAGGCCAAATTCGCCGCGTAACGGCGTTTCCTTTTTCTCTCTGATCCGGAGTTGTCATGATCCGAATTCTCGCAGTTCTTGCCGCGCTTCTGTTCGCGGTGCCGGCAGTGGCTCAGCAATTGCCGGCCAATCTCGACAAGGCCAACGCCATCGTCATCGACACCACCAAGGGCCGCATCGTCATCAAGCTGCGCACCGACATCGCCCCCCAGCATGCCGAGCGCATCAAGCAACTGGCGCGCGAGGGCTTCTACAACAACGTGCCGTTCCATCGCGTCATGGACGGCTTCATGGCACAGACCGGCGACGGGCAGAACTTCAACGGCACCGGCGGATCGAAATATCCGAACCTGAAGCAGGAATTCTCCAAGGTGCATTTCGCCCGCGGCATCGTCGGCATGGCCCGGCGCGGCGACAGCGTCGACAGCGCCAACTCGCAGTTCTTCATCATGTTCGCCGACGGCGGCAGCCTCGACAACCAGTACACCGTGATCGGCGAGGTCGTGCAGGGCATGGACGTCGTGGACAAGCTGAAGAAGGCACCTCCCGGCTCCTCCGGCGGCGCCGTGACCGATCCCGACAAGATGGTGAAGGTGCAGGTCGCCTCCGACATCAAATAATGGGAGAGGACGATGGCGCGCTGCGGCGGCAAGCTCCTGCTGGTTGCCGCATTGCTGCTGTTCGGCCTGTCCGGTGCGGCCGCCGAGGGCGGGCAGGTCAACACCATCCAGGACCTATTCCGGCATCTGCGCACCTGCTGGAAACCGCCGCCGGCCGCCAAGGCCCGCCCACTCGACATCACCGTCGTCGTGAGCTTTAACCGGTCCGGCGACATTCTGGGCCATCCGAGGATCTCCTATGAATCCGCGGAGGCCTCCGACAATGACCGGCTCCAATACCGGATCGCGGTGATGGAGGCGTTGCAACGCTGCACGCCGATGCCATTTACCGATGCAATGGCGGGAGCTGCCGCGGGACGTCCATTCGCGATCCAGTTCCGCAGCCGCAAAACGTCACCCGACAAGACTTCACCACCAACGCAAGAGAGACGAGCATGAGCGCCACCGAAAACACCCTGATCCTCGAGACCACGCAGGGCCCCGTCACCATCGAGATGCGGCCTGATCTCGCGCCCGGCCATGTCGCGCGCATCAAGGAACTGGTTCGCGAGGGCTTCTACGACGGCATCGTGTTCCACCGCGTGATCGACGGCTTCATGGCGCAGACCGGCTGCCCCCAGGGCACCGGCACCGGCGGCTCGGGCCAGAAGCTGAAGGCTGAGTTCAACAAGGAGCCGCACGTGCGCGGCACCACCTCGATGGCGCGCGCCGCCAGCCCGGATTCCGGCGACAGCCAGTTCTTCATCTGCTTCGACGACGCCCGCTTCCTCGACAACCAGTACACGGTGTGGGGCAAGGTCACCGAGGGCATGGAGAACGTCGACAAGATCAAGCGCGGCGAGCCCGTGCAGAACCCGGACAAGATCGTCAAGGCGCGGATGGCCGTGGACGCCGAGTAGGCGCCCAACCCTCATCCTGAGGAGCGCGGAATGCGCGTCTCGAAGGATGAAGGCCCGGCTGCTGCAGTTTGGCCTTCATGGTTCGAGACGGCGCTCCGCGCCTCCTCACCATGAGGGTCTGACGTCACGGCCCTTAGCCCGACATGCGCACCGATCTTTTCGATTTCGATCTGCCCGCCGAGCGCATCGCGTTGCGCCCGGCGAGCCCGCGCGACTCCGCGAAGATGCTGGTCGTGGAGGGGGGTGCGCTGCGCGACCGGACCATTGCCGACCTGCCGCAATGGCTGAAGCCGGGCGACCAGCTCGTCGTCAATGACACCAAGGTGATCGCGGCGCAGCTGAAGGGCCGCCGCATCGGCCGCGAGACCGAGCCGAAGATCGAGGCGACGCTGATCAAGCGGCTCGACGGCTCGCGCTGGCAGGCGCTGGTCAAGCCGGCAAAGAAGCTCGCGGCCGGCGACCGCGTCCGCTTCGGCAATGAGGGCAAGGTCTGCCTGCTCGGCCATCTCGATGCCGAGGTCGAGGCCAAGGGCGAAGACGGCGAAGTGACGCTGTCGTTCTCGTTCCACGGCCCGGCGCTCGACCAGGCCATCGCCGATCTCGGCAGTCCGCCGCTGCCGCCCTATATCGCGTCCAAGCGCACGCCGGACGAGCAGGACCTCGCCGATTACCAGACCATGTTCGCGGCGAACGAAGGCGCGGTCGCTGCGCCGACCGCGGGCCTGCACTTCACCCCGGCGCTGGAGCAGGCGCTGAGCGCGCGCGGTGTCGGCATCGTCAGGGTCACGCTGCATGTCGGGGCAGGGACGTTCTTGCCGGTGAAGGTGGACGACACCGAAGCCCACAAGATGCACGCCGAGTGGGGCACGATCTCGGCCGAGACGGCGGAGCGTCTCAACAATGCCAGAAAGAATGGCGGTCGCATCGTCGCCGTCGGCACGACGTCATTGCGCCTGCTCGAGAGCGCGGCGCGCGAGGACGGCACGATCGAGCCGTTCGCCGCCGAAACAGCGATCTTCATCACGCCCGGCTATCGCTTCCGCGCGGTCGATATTTTGATGACGAATTTCCATTTGCCGAAGTCGACGCTGTTCATGCTGGTGTCGGCGTTTTCGGGGCTGGAGACGATGAAGCGGGCCTATGCGCATGCGATCGCGAACGGATATCGGTTCTATTCCTATGGCGATGCGTGCCTGTTGTTTCGAGCGGCACTTTAGGGTGGGCAAAGCGAAGCGTGCCCACGTCTTTTTTGAATAAGAGCGAGAGTGGTGGGCACGGCGCTTGCGCGCCATTGCCCACCCTACGAGACCCGGTTATGCCATCACCCGCTGCGGCAACAGCTCGGCGATCTGCACCGCGTTCAGCGCCGCGCCCTTGAGCAATTGATCCGCCGCGACGAACATCGAGATTGAATGGCCTGAGGGATCGCTCAGATCCTTGCGGATGCGGCCGACGAGGACGTCGTCCTGGCCCGAGGCGTCGATCGGCATCGGGAAGTAGTTCTTGGCGCGGTCGTCGATTACCTTCACGCCGGGCGCCCGGGCCATGATAGCGCGGACCTGGTCCTCATTGATCGGCTTCTCGCATTCGAAGGTAATGGCCTCGCAATGGGCGCGCAGCACGGGCACGCGCACGCAGGTGACGCCGATGGCGATCTTCTCGTCCTCGAAGATCTTGCGGGTTTCCTTGATGACCTTGGTCTCTTCGTCGTTGTAGCCGGTCTCGGGGTCGATGGCGGTGTTGTGGTTGAAGAGGTTGAAGGCGTAGGGATGCGGCATCACCTTCGGCGTATAGACCTGCCCGTTGAGATTGGCGCGGGTGGATTCGACCAGCTCCTCCATTGCCGCGGCGCCGGCGCCGGACGCGGCCTGGTAGGTCGAGATGATGACGCGCTTGATCCGGTTCTTCTGATGGATCGGCCACAACGGCACCAGCGCGGTGATGGCGGCGCAGTTCGGGTTGGCGATGATGCCCTTGTGGTCGCGAATCCGGTTCGCGTTGATCTCGGGGATCACCAGCGGCACGTTCGGGTCCATGCGGAAGGCCGAGGAATTGTCGACCACAACCGCCCCCGACCGGACCGCGAGCGGCGCGTACTTCCTGGAGATGCCGCCGCCGGCGGAGAACAGCGCGATATCGACGCCTTCGAACGAGCGCTCATTGAGCTCCTCGATGACGACGTCCTGGCCGCGGAACGACACAGTCTTGCCGGCCGAGCGGGCGCTGGCCAGCGCCTTCAGCTTGCCGACGCGAAAGCCGCGCTTGTCCATGGTGGCGATGAATTCGGCGCCCACCGCACCGGTGACGCCGACAATCGCGACGACGGGATCGTTACTCACTTTGTCCTCCATTGCGTTTGAAACTCAGACAACAAAAAAGCCCCGGACCATCATGGGCGGGGCTTCGGTAGATGGATTGCGGTCTAGTCGACGACTACGCGCGCACGCCTCCCCGGGCCCCTGAGGCCGTGGTGGTTTTGGTCGTGCGTTTGGTGGTCGTGAACATGGCGGCGACTTATGCGGGAGAGTCTTGCGCCCGTCAATGCCCTTTCTCCCCGGTCGATGCCGGGGGCCGGACACCCGTCACTTGGCGCCCGGCGGCTCGAGGGTGACCTCCTTGAGGTCGTCGCCGCTGACGACGACGATCGAAAAATTGAGCCGGCCGCGTTCGCGCACCAGCCCGCCGCTGATCGCCTTGCCGGAGGCGGCGCGTTCAGCGACGCGCACGGCCTCGGCGAGCCGGTGCCTGATCGCACCGAGCGCTGCGAGGTTGTCGCGGTCCTCATGGTCGAGCTCGGCGAGGGGAAGGGCGGCTTCGCCGCCGACCAGTTCGCCGGTCGTCGCATTGATGGTGTGGCGCCAGATTCGGTCGTTGTGCAGGGTCTTAACCCGATACACCGGGACCCCCGCGGCGCCGTCGAAACTCACATCAGCCGTGGTGGCGCCGGCGTGCCGGCCTTCGGCAATCGACATCGCCTGGCTGATCGAGATCGATGAGCTGCGGAAGCGCTCGATCTCGCGGCTGATGGCCCGGCGTTCGGCGTCGGCATCGTTATCCGCGTCACTGTGAAGTGCGGTCGGCGTGCCCGCGGAGACGATCGCCCGGGCCGGTGCGGCGATGAGGATCGCTGACAGGGCGGTCGCAAGCCATCGCGAGATATGTCGTTTGGCGGTCGTCATGCTCGAAGCCTCGGCCAGCGAGTGTGCCGGATGATCGTTAAAGAAATTCGCGGCCGGCCTTGGGCGTCGGCCGGCCGCGGAACGTCGTGGGCGGGCTGTACCCGGCACGGCGATCTAGCGGTATGGACCACCTTTGGGGCTGGTGAAAAAAGCGGTCCGTATCGCCTATAACTAAACCATACCGTATCGTTTTATTTCGGTCAACGGCGCAGGCGGGTCCGGTCGCGGAAAGCGGGCCGTCTCACGGAATTGTCAGCGCGAAGGGCGTCGCCGCGACGCGCCTTTGGTCGTGCCCTGGACGCGGTCGGCAGGTCCAAGCGCACCGGCGAGAAACAGCTTGATGGCCGTGCGCATGCGCTTTTCGGCGGGCTTCATCTCGAGCGCCGTGCCGAACGTCGCCAAGCGGTGGGTGTGACCCACGACCACGTCGAGAAAAACCTCGGCTGCGATGGTGGTGTCCTCGATGTCGAGCGCGCCCTGTGCCACCAGACGGTCGAAGAAGCGCGCGGTGGCGTCGACAGCCTTCAGCCAGCCTTCCTCCTTGCCGAGCTTGGCGACATCTGGGAAGTTGATCGCCTGCGACGTCATCATGCGGCTGAACGCGACGGCGTCGGGTCCGCATGTGAATGTCAGCATCTCGCGTCCGATCTCGACCAGGCGCTGCTCGACCGAGATGTCGGAGGCGCTGGAGAGCTGCGTCTCGGCGGCCGCCGACAGCGGCGCAAGCCAGCGCGCGATCTCGCGCCTCAGCACGGCGGCAAACAGGCCGCGCTTGTCGCCGTAGCGGGCATAGACGGTGGGCTTGCTGACCCGGGCCGCTTCCGCGACCGCGTCGAGCGACGTGGCGTCGAAGCCGCGGTCCAGGAACAGGCGGGTGGCGACTTCGATCAGCCGCTGGTCGCGCTCGATGGCGGCGGTTTTCGTCGGCCGGCCGCCACGGGATTTCGGCACCTCGCGCCGCGGCACAGCCGGTTTTGTCCTGGTCGCAGTCAATCCCATGCCCGCTGATTCCTGCGCGTTTCTGACAGTCGTTCTATATCGCGCAGGAGCCGGGGCGTCATGGCGAATTTGGCCGAATTGGTCGTACCATCAACGGTTTCGCCGAGGCCTCGTTCCGCCTCACGGCACCGTCGAACTCCAGGCCTGACCGGCAGCGGCCTTGTCGTACCCGTATTGGTAGAGCGCCCGCATGTAGCCGGTGTCGAATCCTTCCGAGGGCGGCGCCGGGTATTCGCGCGCGATGTAGGAGAGGTGGAAACCGAGACGGTTGCGCTTGGCGAAATCGTAAGTCGAGAAGATGATCGCGCGCGTCTGCGACTGGGTGATCGCGGACAGGCTGCGCGAGGCGACGTCGATGGTGCCGTTGGAGACCAGCTCGAAATTGCGCTCGATCTTCTTGTTGACGAGGATGTAGATGTCCAACTTCGCGTTGCCCGGCAGACGGCTGCCCTGGAACAGCAGGGCTTCCGGCAGCGTCAGCACCGGCGCGGTCACGCCGCCGTCGACATGCATCTCCTGAAACTTGCGGCCCTCGCCCTCGGCGTCGATCATGATCGGCGGAAACACCAGGGGAATGCTGGCGGAGGCCGCCATGACGTCGCGAAACAGCTTGAGCGCCTCGGGCGTGCCGACCGCGGCGATCTTGCCCATGTCCCAGATCGCGGTGCGCTGAGTGTCGAGATCGGTCGTCACCACCAGCAGCTTCCGGCCCTTGGCATTTTCGCGCGCGACTTGCGCCATGAGCTCCGGCCCGACATAGCGTGCCACCAACTCGCGCAGCCGTGTGTTGCCGAACAGACCGGATCCGAACAGCACGCGCACGATGCTGGGATCGTTCAAAAGGCTCTCGGCGATGCCGCTGGTATAGACCTCCTTCAGCGTGTCGTCGTATTGCGAACCGAGAAACGCGAACGGCGCGATCAGGCCGCCGGTGCTCACGCCCGAGACGACGGAAAAGGTGGGACGGGTTCGGGTCGCGGTCCAGCCGTTGAGAACGCCGACGCCGTAAGCGCCATCGGCGCCGCCGCCCGACAGCGCCAGATAGGACCGCGTTGCGTTGCCGGTGTCCTTCTCGAAACTGAATTTGCTGATGGGGTCGTCGGCGTAGCGCCTGAGGCCGTCGATATCGAGCACGCGCGATGTGCTGGCTTCCGCGGCCGTGTAGGGCGTACGGGGCAGGGAGGTGCAGGCGCCGAGCACCAGGCTGCACGTCAAAGCCAGAAATGCGGTCAGGCGTGCGCCTGCCTGTCTTTTCCGGCCAGGCGAGGGGCCGGACATGTCAGTCGAACCTGAAGGGAAGGGCATTGTGGGTAGCTGGCGATCACACATCTACCGCCACCGGCACATATGCCGCGGCAGCTCGTCCAGCCCCACCGGTAAACTACACGGTATCGTTTTGTTTAACAAGGGCAGCGGCTCAGATATCGGCGTCAGTCCTGTCCCAGTCTGAAGCACAGGGACGCCGAGGGCGGGTTGATCGGCTTCGTCCGACACGCAATAAGCAGCACTATGACTCCCGACAATGATCTTCCCAATCACTTCGAGTTGCTCGCCACCGACGGGACCGCGCGGACCGGGCGCCTGACCACGCCGCATGGCGTGGTGCGCACCCCCGCCTTCATGCCGGTCGGCACCGCCGGTGCCATGAAAGGCATGCACTGGCGCGAGGTGCGCGACGCCGGTGCCGACATCGTGCTCGGCAACACCTATCATCTGATGCTGCGTCCGACTGCCGAGCGGATCGCGGCGCTCGGCGGCCTGCAGAAATTCACCGGCTGGAACGGGCCGATGCTGACGGATTCCGGCGGCTTCCAGGTGATGTCGCTGTCGGACCTGCGCAAGGTCACCGAGAACGCCGTCACCTTCCGCTCGCATATCGACGGCGCCAAGGTCGAGCTGTCGCCGGAGCGCTCGATCGAGGTGCAGCGCTTGCTCGGCTCCGACGTCGCCATGCAGATGGACGAGTGCGTGCGGTTGCCGGCCGAGCGCGCCGACATCGAGCGCGCCATGCAATTGTCGCTGCGCTGGGCCGAGCGCTCAAAGCGCGCCTTCGAGAGCGCGCCCGCCGGCTACATGCTGTACGGCATCGTGCAGGGCGGCGATGTGCCAGAGCTTCGCCATGCGAGCGCGCAGGGCCTCGTCGCGATCGGCTTCCATGGTTATGCGATCGGCGGTCTTGCCGTCGGCGAACCGCAGGCGGTGATGCTGGCGATGATCGACGAGACCGCGCCATTGTTGCCGAAACAGCGCCCGCGCTATCTGATGGGCGTCGGCACGCCCGACGACATCCTCGAAGCCGTCAAACGCGGCATCGACATGTTCGATTGCGTGATGCCGACCCGCAATGGCCGGCACGGCGTTGCCTTCACGCGCTTCGGCCAGGTGAATTTGCGCAACGCGCGCCATGCCGACGATCCTCGCCCGCTCGACGAGGAGAGCTCATGGCCGTCGACGCGCAGCTGTGCGCGCGCCTATCTGCATCATCTCGTCAAGGCCGGTGAGACGCTCGGAGCGATGCTGCTGTCCGAAATCAATATCGCCTATTATCAATTCCTGATGCAGGGCATCAGGGACGCGATTGCGCACGGAAGGTTCGACGAGTTCTATCAGCAGACGCGCGCGGACTGGGCGAGGGGCGATATCGCCCCGCGCTAGATCCATGGTCCAGGTTCAATTGCACATCATCCGATGCTTCACGGCGTGCTTGGTGACGAAGCCGTAGCCGCAATTGTCGCAGGTCCAGAGATAGCTGATCACGTGGTCGGAGACGTAGGCGGATGCTTCGGCGGCGACCATGGAGTCGGCGCAGACGGGACAGGCCGGCAACTCGCTGCAACGCGGATCACGCCTTAGCGTTACGGTCGACATCACTTCAGCAACTGCTGACATCGTGGTGACCTCCCTGCTTTGAGACCTAAGTCTAACATAAGCAGAATTAGTTTGCGAGGTCGCAACACAATTGCGTTGGTTTTCTGCTAATTGGAGCTCACGCGATTTTGCGATGCAGCGAATTTTAACATGTGCCGCATTGTCGCTTGCGTGTCGTCGCAGGCTGTCCGTAACTGCGTATGAGTTGCGCAAGAAATGCAAATTGTCGCCACAGGGAGTTCGTCATGGACGCATCGTCCACCACGGGTGCAGCGCACCAAGCCGGCCGAGGCCGGATCTATGACTCGATCGTCGATGCCTTCGGCAATACGCCGACCGTGCGGTTGCGCCGGCTGCCCGGCATGCACGGCGTGAATGCGACGATTCTGGCAAAACTTGAATATTTCAATCCTGCCGCAAGCGTGAAGGACCGCATCGGCGCGGCCATGATCATCGCGATGGAGAAGGCGGGCATCGTCAAGCCCGACACCGTGCTGATCGAACCGACCTCCGGCAATACCGGCATCGCACTCGCCTTCGTGGCGGCGTCGCGCGGCTACCGGCTCAAGCTGGTGATGCCGGAATCGATGTCGATCGAGCGGCGCAAGATGCTGGCTTTTCTCGGTGCCGAGCTGGTGCTGACGCCGGCGGCGCAGGGCATGAAGGGCGCGATCGCCGCCGCCGAGGAGTTGGTGAAGACGACGCCGAACGCGGTGATGCCGCAGCAGTTCAAGAACCTCGCCAATCCCGAGGTGCACCGCCGCACCACCGCGGAGGAAATCTGGAACGACACTGGCGGCAATATCGATTTCTTTGTCGCCGGCGTCGGCACAGGCGGCACCATCACCGGCGTCGGCCAGGTGCTGAAGCCGCGCAAGGCCTCGCTTCGCGTGGTCGCGGTCGAGCCGGAGGAAAGCCCCGTGCTGTCCGGCGGCCAGCATACGCCGCACAAGATCCAGGGCATCGGCGCAGGCTTCGTCCCTGATATCCTCGACCGCGCCGTGATCGACGAGATCGTGAAGATCAACTCGACGACGGCGATCGAGACCTCGCGTGCGCTGGCGCGGCACGAGGGCATTCCGGGCGGCATCTCCTCGGGCGCCGCGATCGCCGCCGCGCTCGCAATCGGCAAGCGGCCGGAAGCGACGGGAAAGACCATCCTGGCGATCGTGCCGTCCTTCTCCGAGCGGTATCTTTCGACAGCACTGTTTGAGGGAATCTAGGACATGGCGGATCAACCACCGAGGCGACCGCGCACGCTCGGCGATGCCAGGACGGAGGCCGAGGCGGCGTTCAAGAAGGTGACGGCCAAGGTCGCGGTCGCGCCGCCGAAGCCGAACGTGGCGCCGGGGGTCCGGGAGCAGGTGACGCTGCGCATCGACCAGGACGTGCTGGAGTTCTTTCAGGAGGGCGGCCCCGGTTGGCAGGATCGCATCAACGAGGCGCTGCGCAAGGCCGCAGGGAAGTAGCCAACCTCCTCACGGACGGTGCCCCTCCTTTCCATGAGGAGCGCAAAGAAAAGCCCGGCGCGAGCCGGGCTTTTATATCTTCGATCGCGTCGCACTCAGCGGCGGAACATGCCGCCCATCATGCCGCCAACGACGCCGCCGACAAAGGCCGCACCGGCCGCATCGCCGGGATTGCTGCGGTGTTGCGGCGCCGGCGCAGGCGGACTGCTCTGGGGAGCGGTGGCGGCACGGCGAGCCGGCTTCTGGCTGGTGTCGCTCGCCGTCGCCGGGGCGGCCACGACTTCCGAGAGCAGGGCCTTGTGCTGGTTCTTGTTGAGGTAGCCCGATGAGGGGTAGCCGCGCGCGGCCTGCCACCGCTTGAGCACGGTGCGGGTCTCGTCGCTGAACACGCCGGTCTGCTTGGTGTCGAAGCCGAGGCCGGTGAGGCGGCGCTGCACGTCGCGGCGCTGGGTCTTGTCGAGGCCGATCTGGTCCTCGGTGAGCTGGGTGGCCTCGTCGGTGAAGGTTGCGGGATCGACTCCGGCGTTGAGCGTGCGGGTCGCGGTCGAGGGGCCGCTCTTGATCGCCGCGAGGCGAGCCAGCGCCAGCGCCTTGAACTGGCCGTTCGGATAGGCCGAGAGATAAGCGTTGAGCTCTTCCGGCTTGTTGGACTCCTTCACCGAGCGCCAGTATTCGAGCTCGACGCCGTCCGAGCTGCCGCTCGCCGCCGGCACAATGCCGGAAGCGGTCGGTGCTGCGTTGGCGACCTGGGTCATCGGAGCCTGGTTGAGATAGACCGAGCCGGTCAGGTTGGTGTGACCCCACGGCAGCTGACCCTTGCGGGTCTCTTCATTGACCTGGGCACGCACCGACGTCATCGCCTGCTGGATCTCGACGCCGGGCTTGGTGATGTTGTCAATCAGCGCGCGGGTGAAGGGACTGTTGTTGCCCTCCTGGCCATCGAGCGCAGTCTGGCCCGGTCCGGTGGCAAAAGCGATCAGCGTGCCTTCGCCGGACTTCATCTCGGCGAGGCCGCTCTGCACGTTGACGCTGCGGGTCGCGGAGTTGGACTTGATCTTGGCGGCGAACGGATTGTCGCGGCAGGCATCGAGGAAGACCAGCTTGACCTTGGCATCGCCCATGGTCTGCTCGAGCGTGAGGTCGATGTTGATGGCTGCGCCGAGCTTGACGTCCATCTCCGACTTGATGTCGGCGTCGACGGGCAGCAGGTAATTGGTGCCGCCGACTGCGATGCCGTGGCCGGCATAATAGAACAGTGCGATGTCGGAGCCCTGCGCCTTGCGGCCAAAGTCGAGCAGCTTTTCCGTCATCTGGTCGCGGCTGAGATTGGATCCTTCAATCACCTCGAAGCCGACATTGCGCAGCGTCGATGCCATGGCCTTGGCGTCGATCGGCGGGTTCGGCAATTGCGCGACGTTCTTGTAGGAGCCGTTGCCGACGACGAATGCGACGCGGCGGTCGGCCTTCGCGGCACTGACCGACAGCGCCATGCACATCAGCGAAGCGAGGAGGGTGAGATAGCGCATCTGAAATCCCCAGAATCGAATTGCAGGCAGCAACAAATTGGCAACGAACGTACACGAAGTGCCCGACCCCGTGCCACCAAAACGGCAGTCCGTTGCGTTCAACCCGCTGCTGTGTGGCCGAATGTGCACGGTGGATTGATTCCACAACGTGATCTAAATCACACGGCCACTTCGTTTTGTCGCGCAAGGCGGCGGGAGGTTCACTGCGCGCGGGCGGGAACCGGGGGCGCGGGCTTCAAATTCAGGAGATTGCCGCACAGGATCAGCACGGCGCCCAGCACCGTCCAGGTGTCGAGCCTCTCGGAGTAGAGCAGCCAGCCCGCGGTCGCGGTCAGCGGCACCCGCAGGAAGTCCATGGGAACCACGATCGTTGCGTCGGCGTATCGAAGCGCGCTGGCAAGGCAATAGTGCGAGAAAGTGCCGCAGACACCGATGACGAACAGCCAGCCCCAGAGATAGGCCGACGGCCAGGTCCAGACGAAGACCGTCGGCAGCAGGCCCACCACCATCTGCACCACGATCATCCAGAACAGAATCGACAGCGCGCTTTCGGTTCGGGTCAAGGACTTCGCAAGGATCATGGAAATGCTGAAGCCGATCGCGGCGCCGAGCGCGATCAATTGACCTGGATTGACCTCGCTGGTGGCGGGCCGCACGATCATGACGACGCCGATGATGCCGAGCACGACGGCGGCAATCTTCCAGATCGTCATGCGCTCGGAGAGGAACGTCGCAGCCAGCACGGCGGTCCAGATCGGCATCGTGAACTCGATCGCCACCACCTGGCCGATTCCGATCAGCGTCAGTGCGTAGAACCAGCCGAGTTGCGCCAAATAATGCACCCCGTTGCGCGCGAGGTGCTGGGGCAGGCGTTTGGTCGCGACCGCCTTGAAGCCACCAGCGCGATAGATGAACGGCAGAAGCAGCGTGAGACCGATCACCGAACGCACTTCCATGATCTGGAAGACGTTGAGTTCACGCGTGGTCTCGCGTCCGGCGACGGCCATGACCAGCATCAGCGCCAGCCAGCCGGCCATCCACAAGGCCGCCATCGTTTTGGACGGGGTTGCGCTCATCAAGGCAAGTGCGGGGAATGTGAAGGACGGGAATGTGAAAGGATGGCCGGTATCGGCGACATCGCCGCCGTTTGCAACGGCCAAATCTGCGGATGCAGCGATGCAGGGCGACGTGCTAAGGCATCAACGAACAACGACAAAAAACGGGAGAACATCGCTCATGCAGATCCTGCAGCCGGCCGAATGGAAAAAACCCCGCGGCTTCTCTCACGGCGTCGTGGCGGAAGGCCCTGGCCGCTGGGTGGTTCTGGCCGGCCAGACCGGAGGCGACGAGGCCGGCGAATACGCGCCCGACATGGCGGCACAGGTCGGAACCGCGCTGAAGCGGATCATCAAGCTCCTCGGCGAGGCTGGGGCAGGTCCGGAGCACATCGTCCGCCTGACCTGGTACCTGACCAGCCGCAGCGAATATGAGGCGGCCGGTGCCGGCATCGGCGCGGCCTGGAAGGAAACGCTCGGACGCAATTTTCCGCCATCGACGCTGCTCTATATCGGCGGTCTCGTGGACGAGCGGGCCAAGGTCGAGATCGAGGTCACGGCGTTCGTGCCGGGCGCATAAAAAAATCGATCCGGCGCGGGCGCCGGATCGATTGTAAAGTGCCTGTGTCGGCTTAGCGCGACAGCGAGATGTTGGCGCCGCGGAACTGGCTGTCCGCGCGCATGGTGACAGTCTGCTTGTTGCCGCTCGTCTTCAGCGCGATGTTGGCATTGAAGCCGGCTGCGGAGGCGACCACGTCGAAGCTCCCGCCGCCGCCACGGCCCTGGAGCGAACCGGAGATGTTGCGGCTGGCCTCGGACCAGCTTCCGGTGATGGCGCTGCCCTCGGCCTTGACGTTGGCCCCAAGGTTGAACTTGTAGGCATCGCTGGCACAGGTCAGCGACATCTCCAGGGTCGGGCCGATCGGGGTATATTTGGCCCTGCAGCGGATCCGCTCGGTCGAGCCGTCATCCAGTGTCACAACACCGCCGCCGCTCCAACTGCCTGCCATCGGGGCAAACGGGCCGGACTGAGCCTTGCTTTCGGAGGTGACGATCCCCGCCGCAAACAAGACCGCGGCCGCGATCAGCAGCCGGCGGCTCAGGGCGCGAGCCTCAATTAGTTTATTGGCGCGATGCTTCCCATCGCCCGCTGCACGGTATGCCTGCAGATGCTCCATTCCACTTTCCCGATCCGGCGTTGCCGTTGAGTTGACCGTTAGCATATGCACCATTGATCGAAACTTTCACAAGTCCCCCGCTACCGATGGTGCCGGAAACGTTAGCGCCGGGCGCGGTGATCCGGCCGTCGGCAACCGTCAGCATGGAGCTTGCGGTCGGCTCGCAGGTGCCGCTCTTGGTGACGATGACGACCTGCCAGTTGCCGTCATAGGGGCTCTGGGCGAGGGCGGGAGCGGCGAGGGTGCCGGTCAAAACTGAAGCGGCACAGAACGCCGCGATGCGACCAAAACGCATGAATTCCGTCCTTGAATTTGTCTGATATGCTGACGCTTATTCGGACGAAATGTGACGGAAATTTGTTGCAATGCAAATTGAAAATTGTTCCTGCGTGAACAATGGTTTATTTGCGATCCAGGGTCCAATTTCTGAAGCGGAATCAAGGCCGCCTTACGTTAAGGATGAACGTCAGGACAGACTCGGTGCGGAGGTCGCGAACTGCTCGTCCTGAGCCTTGGACGGAAGCGCCTTGTGGACCTTGGCATAATCGACCACGTCGGCCAGCAATTTGAGCCCGAGCGGGGCGAGCGCGCGCTCCCAGAGCTCGCGGGCAGTCTCGCCTTTCCTGACGAAGCACCAGTCCTGGGCGGCGATGGCCCCGGCGTCCATGCGGTCGGCGAGATGATAAATCGTGCCGCCGGCGATCGGATCGCCTTCCTTGATCGTCCATTCCACGGCCGCCTTGCCGCGGTGGCGAGGCAGCAGCGAGGGGTGATAGCCGATCCCGCCGAGCTTGGCGGCCGCAAGCGCGTCCTGGCCGATCCGGGCGTGGCTGTGCGCCGTGATGATCAGATCGGTATCCGGAGCGATTTCAGAGGCCACCACAAGCTTGGGATTGGCCTGGACCACCACCTCGATGCCGGACGCCTTGGCGGTCGCGGCGAGGCGATCCTCGGCATCGGCGACGACGACCCGGACGATCGAGACGCCGTGCTCCCGGAGCATGTTCAGGGTGGTCACGCCGAAATGGCGGGAGCCGACGAGGGTGATGCGCATGGGTGTCCGATCCGGTTTCGCAACTGCGTCATCCCCCGATAACACGTCCGGACGCCCTGTCACCACCCGCGCGGGGGTTGCGCCGGTTATCAACAATGTGCCGGCGCGGACGCGATGAATTCCGCGATTGCGCAGCCGGCCTTTCCGGTGCTCCATACGTGTATTGGACGGCTCGGGAGCGAATGCATGCGAGGCGCCTGGCTTGTTTTCGCGACGCTGATTATAGGCTGTCCGGCCCAAGCCGGCGGACCATACCCCGCTGTGCCGCCCGAGACCGGGGTCGCGCCGTTCCTGGGCCCGACCTGGGACGGCTATCGGTGCGTCGGAGGGCCGGTCAACAATTTCTATCACGGTGCCTATTACGGCGAGGAGCCGCCGGCGCGCTATCGCGGCTACGCTTATCGGCCTTACCACCGCTATGGCGCCTACCGCAGACATCCGCGCACCTATTTCTGCGTCACGGACTGAAGCGCGAGGGATCAAGATGGATCGTCACTCCGCGTCAGGCTGTTGTTGATTACGAGCTTTGAAAGCCGCTCCGTCTTATCCGGAACCCTGCTGGCGTTGCCGTGCGGCCACGGTGAGGCGGCAAGCGGCCGGCAAGTCGGTTCCTGTGTTTCTTTTTTAACAGAGGTAGGCCCGACCGGCTGATAAGAGTGCGCCTACCGGGGCTGGCGACATTTCAACCCGCATCCGTTTTTAACCCGGCTTGGGCCGCTGGCGCATCCGTCAGCGGCCTTTTCAATGCCGCGCATCACGACTTCATCCGGCGGTAACACGATCTCAACCAGCTTGGCGTATCGACTAAACCGTCGCGGATTTGTATTGCGTACCGCGACACCGAAATTGTCTCGCCGGCCTTTTGTGCGCCGCGCGTGCCATTTCGCCGGGACAGATTTCATGCCGAGCGCCATTGAGCAGATCGTCGACAGCTACGTGCGGCTGAAGAACCGGCGCGGGCTCGACGAGCTGATGATGCACAGGCAGCGGCTCGCGGTCGACCTGAAGAGCAGGTCCGGCTATGATGTCAGCCTGCCGATCGGCCAGATCGACGAGGAGATCGCGATCATCGAGGCCGGCCTCAGTCGGCTCAAGGCGGAAAATTCCAAAACGGATTGAAGGCGGCGAGGCAAGCTCCTGCAAGGACCGGGGACGACGCATCGTCCCGGTCCAAACGGTTCATGCAGGGTTCAGACCCGCCATGTCTCAATCTCCGGATCGTTTCGTGGGACGCGAATCCTGCTAGGCTTGTCCCCGTGATCTGGAGGAAACGTCATGATTGAGCTTGCGTTGGCCGGCCTGCTGGCATTTGCAACCGTGCCCGCGGCATCGCCGGCACCCATGGTGGAGCAAGTTCAGTTCAGGGCTGCTCCTGGCGGACGATGCCCGGACGGCTATGATTTCAACCACTCGAACGGCCGCTGCTATCCCAACGGCTATCATGCGCCGGGTGTCTACACGCGGAATCCCGGACCGCACGAATACTATGGAAACTACGACGGCTATCAACGACGTGGCGGGCTCTGCCCGGACGGCTTCGCGTACAATTACGCGGACGGTCAATGCTACCGCAACGGCCGCCAGCCGCCCGGCCTATACGGGCGATAATTGATCGCCGCGCTAGGGGCGGGCGCGCTCAGTCGCGCCGGCCGCCGTCGATCACCGTGAACAGCGGCCGGGCCGGGGTCGGCTCGACCAGCAATTCATCGACCAGCGCGGTGGCTGCATCGACATATTTGCGTGTCGGCTTGTCCAGGGGGCGCTTGGCCTCGTCGTCGAGCGCGACCTTTGCGGCTTCGACCAGCTTGCGCATGCGCGCCGCGTGGTCGTCGCCCGCCGTCAGCGTGGCGCGCGCCAGCGAACGCAGCACGAACAGCTCGCCCTCGAGGCGGAGCAGGCGGTCGTTGAGCCTGGTAAGGACGGCGTTGAGATCGGCCATGTCTGCTGTTCGGCGCGAAGGATCCGTCCTGATCTAGCGGCGATCGGTGAACGGAGTCCAAACGGTAATGACGCAATTGGGGCGATCCGGCGTCACGCCGCGTGCCGTGCCAGATAGTCGCGCGCGAAGGCGAGGTACCAGTCGAGGCAGGCGGGGTTGGCCATCGCTTCCTTGTTGATGACTTTCTCGACGGGCTGGCCGAGCAGGAGCTTCTTGATCGGCAATTCCTGCTTCTTGCCGGAGAGCGTGCGCGGGATCTCGGCGACGGCAAAGATCTCGTTCGGCAGGAAGCGGCGGGAGAGGCCGGTCTCGATCGCCTTGTTGATCCTGGCCTGCATCGCGGCGTCCAGCGTCACCCCGTCGCGCAGCACCACGAACAAGGGCATGTAGCTGTCGCGGCCGAGATATTCGAGGTCGACGACCAGGCTGTCGAGCACCTCCGGCAGCGCCTCGATCGCGGAATAGAGCTCGCTGGTGCCCATGCGCAGGCCATGCCGGTTGATGGTGGCATCGCTGCGGCCGTAGATGATGCAGGAGCCATCAGGGTTGACCTTGAGCCAGTCGCCATGCCGCCACACCGGCCCGCGGCCGCTGCCGTCGAAATTGTCCGGATAGGTCTCGAAATAACTGGCGCGATAGCGGGCGCCGTCCTTGTCGTTCCAGAAATACAGCGGCATCGAGGGCATCGGCTCGGTGCAGACGAGTTCGCCGACCTCGTCCGTGACGGCGCGGCCCTGTTCGCTGAAGGCTTCGACGGCCGCGCCGAGCAGACGACACTGCATCGCGCCGGGCGTTTGCGGCAACTCGCGATTGCCGCCGATGAAGGCGCCCGCGAAATCGGTGCCGCCGGAGATATTGGCCCACCAGATGTCGGCCTGCGCCTCGCTGCCATTGGTCTTCGACAGCGCTGCAAAGCGGTCGTTGAACCAGGCTTGCGTGTCGGCGCTGAGCGGTGAGCCCGTCGAGCCGAGGCAGCGCAGCCGCGACAGATCGCCGGCGGCGGCCAGATCGACCTCGGCCTTGGCGCAGTTGGCAAAGAATGCCGCACCCGCGCCAAAGAAGGTCGCCTTCGACTGCGCGACGAAGCGCCACAGCGTGGTCCAGTCCGGATTGTCCTTTGTGCCACCGGGGCTGCCATCGAAGATGCAGCAGGTGGTGCCGCTGAGCAGGCCGCCGACCTGGCTGTTCCACATGATCCAGCCGGTCGATGAGTACCAGTGATAGCGCTCGCCAAACGAATTCGCGTGATAGGAGCAGCCGATGTCGTTGTGCAGGCCGAGCAGCGCCAGCACCACGATGACGATGCCGCCATGGCCGTGCACGATCGGTTTGGGCAGGCCGGTGGTGCCGCTGGAGTAGACGATCCAGAGCGGATGATCGAACGGCAGCCACATCGGCTCGAACGCATCGATCGCAGTGCTGGTCCTTGCGAGGATGTCGGATAGCAGAGCCTCCGATGCGGCAGGCACACCGGTCTCGCTGTGCAGGATGACATGCTCGACCGTGGGCAGCGATCGCCGCAGTTCGGCAACGACGTCCTTGCGATCGTGCCGCCGGCCGGCATAAGTGACGGCGTCGCAGGCGATCAGCACCTTGGGTTCGATCTGCTTGAAGCGATCGATCACGGCGGGCGCGGCCATGTCGGGCGCGCAGACACTCCAGACCGCACCGATGCTGGCGCTTGCGAGAAACGCGACGATGGTCTCGGGGATATTGGGCAAATAGGCCGCGACGCGATCGCCGGGCTTGATGCCCTGGTCCTTCAGGTGCAGCGCGAGCGCGGCCGCCTTGCGCCGCAAGTCCGGCCAACTCGTCTCCGTCAGCGTGCCGTCTTCACCGGCGCTGACGATCGCGGGCAAGCCGGCGGCATCCGCCGACGCGACGTGCCGGAACACCTGCCGGGCATAGTTGACCTGCGCGCCCGTAAACCAGAGAGCACCCGGCATCTTGTGCTCGGCGAGCACGGCCGCAAACGGCGTCGGCGATTGCAGATCGTAATAGTCCCAGATGCTGCGCCAGAAGCCGTCGAGATCGCGCACCGACCATCGCCGCATGTCCTCGTAATCAGCAAACGTGAGGCCGCGATGCTCGGCGAGCCAGTTGCGGTAACAGGCGATCTGGGGAACGAAGGGAGCGGACATTGGCCATCGGCTTCAGTTGAGGGACGGAGAATCTAACTGATGCCGCAGAGTAGCAAAAGCCGCAGTTCATGCAGGCTGCAATGACGGTCGGAGGCGCCGCGCTCAGCCTACCATTCGACGCCGGCCCAGCGCCTGCCGAACACGGGCGGCCTGGTCTTCACGGCCTGCCAGCCGAAGAAATGATGCTTGCCGGACCAGGTGTGCACCACGCCGCTGCAGATGCTGCATTTGAAGCTGCCTGTGTGGGCCTCGCTGTGCTCTTCCCTGGTCGCGGTGTAGTTCATGCCGCAACCTGCACAGGTGAATTCTTCGATCGTCCAGATGCTGTTGGCCATTTGCACGCGATGGTTCTTGTTGACCTCGGCCCACGGTAGTCATCGGCGTTTGCAGTGGCGTAAACCGGCGCGGGGAAATCCGGTTAACGGGCGTTAGCCAAGCCGGCCGCCGCCATCGCAGGACATGCGGAAGCAGCGGCTTGGCATCAGCTGCCGTGTCGCATGTCCCGGTCGATACGCATCTGCACCCGCCTGACCGCGAGCAGCCGCAGCCTGCCTTGCACCCGACCGGAGCGGACCCTGCCGCCAACCGCATAGGCATAAAGCCAATAGCCCGGCGCGGCATTCGGCCTCAGGGAATAGTGGATGCCGCGGTGCAGTCCCGCGATCGCATCGGACTTTCCGGGCGGGCGTGTCATCGTCTTTGGAATGCGGAATGGTCCGATGCGTTCCTAATCTAGGGCAAGGGCGGTTCCGCTCGTCTTGACGCCGGATGCGTTGCTGGCAATAACCGCCAGGCCTCGCATGCACCGGGGGTTGCGTTGATGTTGCAGGGAAGGCCGTGCCCGTGAAAAGTCTCCGTCAGCTGTTGACTGGAGAGGACGTCATCCAGCTCGTGATCCGGCTCGGCCTGCTCGCCCTGCTGATCATCTGGACCTTCCTGATCATCCGACCGTTCGTGCCGATCCTGGCCTGGAGCGGCGTGCTCGCGGTCGCGTTCTATCCGGCCTTCAGCTGGGTCGCCAAAATCCTGGGCGGCCGGCCCAAGACCGCAGCAGTGATCCTGACCCTCATCACGCTCGGCATTGTCATTGGCCCGGCGACCTGGCTCGGCATCAGCGCGGTGGACGGCGTGCGCGAGCTGGCGCATCAGCTCGGCACTGGCGATCTGGCGCTCCAGTCCGCGCCGGAACAGCTCAAATCATGGCCGCTGGTCGGCCCCTTGCTCTACGAGCTCTGGGACCAGGCCTACACCAACGTCCGCGCGGTGGTGCGCGAGGTGGCGCCGTATCTGCAGCCGCTGGCAGGACCGCTGCTTTCGCTCGCGGGCGATGCCGGCGTCGGCACCCTCCAGTTCCTGGTCTCGGTGTTCGTGGCCGGCTTCCTGTTTCCACATGGGCCGCGGCTGGTCGCGGCCAGCCGCGGCTTCCTGTTTCGGATCGTGCCCGAGCAGACCGAGCATTTCCTGTCGCTTGCGGGTGCGACCATCCGCGCCGTGGCGCAGGGCGTGATCGGCGTCGCGATCGTGCAGGCGCTGCTGGCCGGCATTGGTTTCAAGCTCGCGGCGGTGCCGAGCGCCGGCCTTCTCGCCTTCCTCGTGCTTCTGCTCTCGATCGTGCAGATCGGCGCCTTTCTCGTTCTGCTGCCGGTCATCATCTGGATCTGGACCGCCAAGGACGTCACCACGGCGCTGCTGCTCACCGTGTTTCTCGTCCTCGTCGGCTTCATCGACACCATGCTGAAGCCGCTCGTGATGGGGCGCGGCCTGACCACGCCGACCATCGTGATCTTCGTCGGCGTGATCGGCGGCACGCTGGCCCACGGCATCGTTGGCCTGTTTATCGGACCGATCATCCTGTCGGTGGCCTGGGAGATGATGATGGCCTGGATCAGGACCGAGGACCGGGTGGGGGCGAGCGAGGCCTGATCTCGCCGCATCGGCGCAATCTGTCCGCCGGGTCGGGTTACCACCCGAGGTCTCGCGTCTGTGATCAAAACGCCCCGGGAACTTGTCTGTTAGACTAGACAAGTTACGATTGGGACGATTCTGGTTTCAACGACGGCAGCAATGGCAAAGTCTTCCAAACTGGTTGCCGCCCGGCGCGGCAAGGTATTGTTGGTCAGGCGGCGGTCGGACGGCCTGTGGATGTTCCCGGGCGGCCGCAAGCGGGCGCGCGAGTCCGACAAGGACTGCCTGCGGCGCGAGATCAGGGAAGAGTTGCCGAAGCTGAAGCTCGGCAGGATCAGCCTCTGGAAAGAAGTGACGGCGAGGAACAAGCGCTCCGGCCGCAAGATGAACGACGCGATCTTCATTGCCAAGACGGCCAAGGGCAGGCTGGCGATCGGCGACAAGAAGGAGATCGACCGCGCCGCCTGGCAGAAGCCGCGCGGCATCCGCCTGACGCCGACCTCGCGCTATATCCGCGACCGCCTGTTCCCGAGGAAGCAGCGGCGAAGGTGAGCTAGTCCTCTCGTCCGACCGGCCGCGCTCGTCCGGCGAACCTCCGTGACTGCGTCCCCTGCGGTTCGGGCGCGGCACGCTTCGCGGTCTCGGCTTCCCGCATCTGCTTGCGCACGTTGCGCGCATCGCGCATCGCACGCCTGACGAAGGGATGTTGGGAATCCTCGGCGAAGAAAAGCACCACTTCGCAGCTTGGACATTGCCTGGAATAGCCGTCCTGCAACCGCCCCGCGCGATCGCGGAACACACCCTTGCACCGCGTGCACTGAATCTGGACCGAACTCATGCGCGCACAACAATGTCATTGGAAAATGGATCGTCAGATGATCCCAAATGTCTGAAGAATTCTTGAATGTCTTCGCACGGGCAAGCGCCAACGGCCGGTCACAGCCGGCGGAAGAGGCCGGATGGAACTGCCGGCCAACCGCTATTGCTTGGCTGCCAGCGTGGCCAGGCACTGGTTGAGAAAGGCGGTACGATCCCTGGGCAGCACCTTCTCGAGATCCGCCTTCAGCGCGCATTCGCGTTGCCGCAACTGCTCGGCCCGGCGCTTCTCGGCCGCCTCGCGATATTCGGGCGCAACCTTGTTGGGATCGACCAGCGGCTGTGAGCGGGCGGGCGCCGTTGCAAGCAGTGCGATGGCAGCGATGAAAATGATGGGTTTCAAATGAGCCTCCGTCAAAGCGGGCACCCTAGCGCGTGGCGCGTGCGCTTCAAATCGAAGAATGCGGTACCCTATTCCGGCGCGATCGGACGGGCAAATCTCTGACGGCGGCTTTGGAACGACTGCACCAAAGCTCCCCGCGAGAGAACCTTTCCCACAAGGGCCGGCAACCCAAGGCCCACGCGGGAGGTCGTTTGTTTGCCGCAACATGTGAACCAGTTCACAAGCGTGCGCTGAAATCGCTGCTATGAAGACGTCATTGCTTGACCAGTTCATTTTGCTCGAAACGCCCCAGCGTGGCTCCAAGCGCTGGGGTTTTTTCGTTTCTCTCCGTGCGCAGAATGTTTACAATCACGCCAAGCGTCGCATCGACAGACGCGGATCTCGCGTCGCGCTAGTTCCGGCTTGAGCTCGATCAACAGACAAATTATCGGGATCGCGGCGCCGCGCCGAACGTTGCCACCAGGCGTGCGTTCACCGGGCAAATCCCATATGCATGGCGAGAAGTCGCCGAATCGAGAATGAGGGCGGCTGGCGTTCAGTTGACGACGGTTTACGACCAGAAACGGATTCAAGTGAGGCTTACCAAGAAGGCGCGAGCGGCCAAGACGCCGCCGAAGAAGACGTCACCGATCAAGGTGTCACCGAAGAAGGCGTCGCCGACCAGGACGTCGTCACGCAAGCCGCTGCCAGGGAAGAGCAAAGAGGCGCAGCGCGCCGCGATCTCCTCTTCGTCGCCGCTCGGCATGCTGGCGCTGCATCTGCTCGGCCAATGGAAACAGTCCGCCCAGAGCGGCATCGTTTTTCTCGCTGAGAACGAGAACAGGGCGGAGCGGCTCGGCAGCGTCATTCACGCGCTCGACCCCTCCTGCGAGGTGCTGGTGTTTCCGCGCTTGAACACCTTGCCGTTCGATCAGCTCGAGCCGTCGCACGAGCTTGCAGGACGTAGAGCCTCCGTCCTGAGGCGCATCGCGAAATCCAAGACGCCGCTCTTTCTCGTCGCGACGGCGGAAGCCGTGATGGAGCGACTGCCGCCACCGGCGAGCCTGTCGCGCCTGAGCTTGAGCCTGAAGGTCGGCGGCGCGTTCTCGGAGCAGGATCTGGAGACGCGCCTCGCAGAGCTCGGATACGATCTCGATGACGAGCCGGACTATCCGGGCGGGGCGCTGTTCCACGGCCAGACCTTCGAGATATTTCCAGCCGGCGCGCTCGGGCCGTTCCGGATCGAGCATTCGGATCGCGCGATCAAGCGGATCGTGGCATTCGATCCGAACGAGCACAGGATCATCTTCGAAACCAGGGAGCTGGTCGTCGATCCCATGTCGGAGCGGCTTGGCCTTGCCGGCAAAGGCGGCAAGCGCGCCAGCCTGTTCGACTATTGCGGACGCGCCAAATGGATCGCCGATGCGGGCGTGCCGGCACATGTCGACGGCTGGTTCGATACGATCGAGGAGGCCGCGCCGCGTGCGGAGCGTGAGCGCGAATATCTCGGACGCCGCGACTGGAAGCAGCTCTGCCGGGGCATGAAGGTGTTGCCGCGCGCTTCGTCCTTCCAGACCATCCCTGAATTTTCGAAGCTGACCTCCGCGAGGAAGGCGTTGCGGGCTTTCGTCGACGACACGCGGCGGGCCGGATCGCGGCTGGTCCTCGTCGCAGCGCATGAGGACGATCTGCGCGTGATGGAGCGGATGTGCGGCCTCAAGGCGCAGCGCTGCGAAGATTGGGACCAGGCTGTGCGCGGGCGGGGCGGCGAGGCGGCGCTGCTGGCCGATCTCGATGCCGGCTTCATCGTGCCGGGGAAAAAGCCTCTCGTCGTCGTGACGGCCTCCGACGTGCTCGGCAGTCGCGCGCATCATCCGCAGCCGATGGCGCGCGCCTGGAGCGCGGCCTTCGACCATGCGGATGTGCCCGAGCAGGGCACCGTGGTCATCCATCTCCAGCGCGGCCTCGGCGTGCTCGACGGCCTGCAGACCGTGAACACCGGCGGCGGCGCGATGCGCGAGATGATCCGCCTGAAGTTTGCCGGCGACCACGCGGTGCTGGTGCCGCCGCCAGATCTGGCGCTGATGTGGCCTTACGCGGCCGAGCTCGGCAAGCTCTCGCTCGACAAGGCGGACGGCAGCACATGGTGGGCGCGCCGCGGCGAGGCCGAGCGCGAAATCCAGGTGGCGGGCAAGGCGCTCGCCAAGCACATCAGCCAGCGCCGCAAGCGCCGCGGCGAGAAGCTGGTGCCGCCGGGATCGGCCTATGAGAAGTTCGTTGCGCGTTTCCCCTACTTCACGACGATCGACCAGGCCAAGGCGATCGCCGACGTGCTGGACGATCTTGCGTCCGGTCACCCGATGGACCGGGTGATCTGCGGCGACGTCGGGTTCGGCAAGACGGAGGTGGCGCTGCGCGCGGCAGCGGCCGTCGTGCTGTCGGGCAAGCAGGTGGCGATCGCTGTGCCGACGACGGTGCTGGCACGGCAGCATGTGGCGACCTTCCAGAAGCGCTTTGCCCCGTTCGGCATCGAGGTCGGCAACCTGTCGCGAGCGACCTCGGGTGCGGCGCTGCGCGAGACCAGGGAGGGACTGCGCAGCGGCCGGATCAAGGTCGTGATCGGCACGCAGGCGCTCACCGGCAAGGACGTCAGGTTCGACGATCTCGGCCTCGTCATCATCGACGAGGAGCAGCATTTCGGCGCGGCCGAGAAGGCCAAGCTCTCCGGCCTCGCCAAGAACGTGCATGTGCTGATGATGAGCGCGACGCCGATCCCGCGCACGCTTGCCGCGGGCCTGGCCGGCTTCCGCGACCTCAGCGTGATCGCCTCGCCCCCGGTGCACCGGCTGCCGGTCGCCACCCGGATCGCGCCGCTGTCGGATGCGGCGATCGCAACCGCACTGCTGCGCGAGCAGCGCCGCCACGGCCAGAGCTTCCTGATCTGTCCGCGCATCCAGGATCTCGATCCCATGCTGGCGCGGGTGCAGGCGGTGGCGCCGGACCTGCGCATCGTCTGCCTGCACGGCCGACTGGCGGCCGACGAGATCGACGATCGCATGATGAGCTTCGTCGAGGGCAGGGCCGACGTGCTGCTCGCGACCAACATCGTCGAGAGCGGCCTCGACATTCCCCGCGCCAACACCATCGTGGTGTGCTGGCCGGAGAAGTTCGGCCTCGCCCAGCTGCATCAGCTGCGCGGGCGCGTCGGCCGCGGCGGCATTCGCGCCTTCGCCCATCTGTTGACCGAGACGGCGTCCGGACAATCCGAGAAGCGGCTGGCCGTGCTCGAGGAGTTCAGCAAGCCCGGCGCCGGTTTTGCCATCAGCGAGCGCGACCTCGATCTGAGAGGTGCAGGTGACCTGTTCTCCGAGGAGCAATCCGGCCACGTCCATGTGTTCGGGCCGGTGCTCTACAGCCACCTCCTGAAGATGGCCTCGGAGAAGCTCGACGAGGGGCAGGCGGTGTGGGTGCCCGACCTGAACCTGCCGGTCGCGGACATGCTGCCCGAGAGCTACGTGCAGTCCGAGCCGGTGCGCCTCGAACTCTATGCGCGCGCCGCAAGATGCAAGGATGAGGACGATCTCGAAGATCTCGAGGAGGAAACCGCACGTCGCTTCGGCCCGCTGCCGCGGGGCGCGCTCGATTTCTTCGCCGCAGCCCGAATCAGGATCGAGTGCAAACGCAGAGGCATCATTCGCCTCGACGTCGGGCCCGAGGCGGCAGCGGCAACGTTCCTGCCCGGGCGCCTGCGGAAGTCGCGGGGCAAATCGTTGCAGCGCGATGGCGACCGCGTGGTCCATCACGCCAAGATGCACGACGCGCCGTTCGATCGGGTGGAGGAATTGTTCGAGCTGCTGGACGAGGGGTAGGGACAGCAAAAAACGCGAAAACAACCCCATGCACAGTAGCTAAGTGCTGCTGGCGCAAGGCTTTTTGAATCGGGGTTGAGAGGCGCGTTTGCTCCGTCGGGCAAAACAGCATTTTGCTGCTTGGCGCCTCCGCTGCTCGCATGATGTCCGTAGTCGGCCGGGGTCCGCGGGCCCTGCCGCTAACGTGGAATTAATCCGAAATGCTCACAATTTTAGACAGTTGTGTAAGGGTGCTGCGTACAAAGGGTCGTCGCGAGGACGGTTCAGGGGCGGCTTCCTGTTGCTCGCTCACTGGGGTCAATGCAGATGACCGCGACTTTCGAAACGCAAAGCTTCGCCGAAGAGCTCGACGCCGCAGCCCTCGCGGCTGCCGCATCGGCGGACCAACCCGAAATCTCCGAGGCTCCGCCTCTGCTCAAGCGGTCCAGCCGCAAGTCGATCCTGGTCCTGTCGGTGTGTGCTCTCGCCATCAACGGTGCAGCGGCGATCTACACCTCGCCGACCGATTTTCGGTCGCTGAGCGCCGACAGCCTGGCGGAGCTGCTTCCACGTCTGCAAACGTCCGTACCGAAACCGGATCCCGTGGTGGCGGCCTTGAAGGACATTCAGGCGGCCCAGCAGCAGCACACCGCGTTGCTGCAACAGAACAATCAGGTATCGGATCAGAACTCGGTCTTGCTGCAGCAGGATTCGATGGTGCTGCTGTCGCTGCGGCAGAGCATCACGGAGGAGCGGGTCGACGTGAGGAAGATCTCATCGCAATTGTCGGCGCTGATGGCGAAGATCGACAATTTGCAAAACACGGTGACGTCGGACGTCACCTCGTCCGTCCGGCGCGCGCATGCGCGCTACGGGCTGCCCGCCGCGATGCGCAAGCGGATGGCAAGGGACGTTCGGGATGTTCGGGACGTTCGGGAAATTCGGGACGTAAAGCCCCTGGGTCCCGTTTCGGTCGGAGGCGCGCCGCTGACCGTGCCGGCCGCGACGGCGGCTCCGGAAAGCTGACGAGCGCTTCCTGATCGAGAGAGGCCGAACTGGGTGGTCCGGGAGGCCTGACAGCCCGTCACTTCGCGGCGTGGTCGATCTTGTGCTGCAGATGCCCGGTGTCGTGATCGCGGCGCAACTGGCTCAGCGACGTCTCGTTCAGCTGAACCAGGACCTCGCTCAGTTGCGCCGAGTCGGGATAGCCGGCTGCAAAGCCCCTTCCGTAAATCTTGCGCAGCGTGCCGACCAGCGTGTTGCCGTGCTTCTTGCTGATTGCGCCATCCTTGTCGCGGTGGCGGCCATCCAGGCCCGGTTCTTTCATGGTTCGCTCCCTGTGCGGCGTCTCGAGCGCCTCGCGCGAGCCTGCTCCCAAACGCGTTGACTGGCAATGGCGCGCGGCAGTTGAAGGCTGCTGGGGCAAGTGCAGGTGCTGGCGCCTCTCTCCAACTCGTGAAGCCGCGCTCGGTTGTGGCGCGACGCTCGGCGCATCAGATCACAGCGGGCGATTGCTCGATTGGAGTGGCTGCGATGCGGTCTCTATCCGCCATGGGTCTGTTGCTGGTGCTGTGCAGTTCCGCAAGCGCGGCAAACGTGCATCACGCCCGCGCGCGTCATCCCGCAGTGGACCTGCCGCACGCGAGTGGCGCGCCGCCGGTGCGCTTCGCCGTCCCCGGCTGGAGCGACGAGGCCACGGCGCGCTGGCTGAACAACGCCTCGTCAAACGTCGGCCGGGGCGGTTAGCCGCGGAGAAGGGCGCTGGGCGATGCTCGAATGGCGAGGGGCTAGGCGGCCTGCTCTTCGAACGAGGTGTAGATCCGGCCGGCGGGATCGACGACCTGGACGTCCCTGCAACCGTCCCGGACAAGCTCTCTGGCTTTCTTGAGGGCGGCTTCGAGTGACAGCCGCTTGAGGCTGACGACGCCCGCCGTGTCGAAACCGTTGATTTCAAACATGCAGTTCCCTCCGGTTTTGGTGAATCCTACACGTTTCCGGCGGGTTGTCAGCGGGTTTTTAGGAAGGTTTTTGGAATGGCTGCGGATGCCAGGCACTCGCAGCGTGCGGCAGTTGAGCCCACTGTCACCACAGTCATTGCGCGCGTCATCAAGGCAAGTCCGCCTCAAGCCAGCGGGATCGTGTCCACCCGCCGACAGGGACGACACTGATAGGCATGCTCGCCGGGAAGCGTGAAGATGGCCGGCAGCGTGGCCAAGAACGTCATCGGCCGTCTGCACTTGGAGCAGATCAGAACGGGCGGACTGTCCTTCGCTACGCAAGCCATCGCCAACATGCCCGGTGGGGTAGGGCACAATAGGCGAAGGCTGTGCGGAGTTCATCTCGGGGCGACTACTGGGCGCTATCGGAAATTGGCGCGTTTGCGACGGGCTCGGGTGCGCGGCGTCGCAAGACGAGGCAACATGAAATGATAGAAGATAAGTGCACTGTCACCGTTATCCCCGTTATCCATTGAGAGGGATTGGCAACGGCGTGGGGAGGAGGGCGGAGGCTTGCAGACGGGCGGATCGTCCCGAAGCGCCCGACGCGCTGCTGCTCAGCGCGGACTTGTGCGGAAAACTATTGTGGCTCGGTCGGCTTGTCTCGCTCATGGCTTTCGGCGTCGGCTGCCGCGCACGCGTCCATGCCATGGCATCTGCTGAAATAGTAACGAGCCCCCGCGACGACTGCGCCAACGATCACCACGGAAACCAGCAGGACAATCATCTTTCGTCGATTTGACATTCATGACTTTCTTATCAAACCGGATTTGCGATGACAGCACCTTACAGGTTGCTGAATTTGGCCGGATTTAATGCGCCTTGCTGCTCATGGCAAACAACCATCGGGTCGCAATCCTGGGCCGGCGGCGCGGTATCCGCGGGATTGTAAATTCTCGAATCTGGCAGCGGCGACGACCGTCACGGCGAAGGAGGGATCGCAAGGCAGGCGACGATTCTTCACCGGATCCGATGGCAGCGCATCCAGCATTGGCTCGACTAGGCGCCTGCCATCTCGGGAAAGACGGCCTCGATCTTGGTTTTCAGCGTGGCGGCGTTGAACGGCTTGACGATATAGTTGTTCACGCCCGCCTTCTTGGCGGCAATGACGTTCTCGGTCTTCGATTCCGCCGTGATCATGATGAACGGCGTGGTGGCGAGATTGGTGTCGGCGCGGACCTCCCGCAGCAAGTCATAGCCGGTCATCGGCTCCATGTTCCAGTCCGAGATGACCAGGCCGTATTTCTTTGCGCGCATCTTGTTGAGTGCGGCCGATCCATCGCTGGCGTCGTCGACATTCTCGAAGCCGAGCTGCTTGAGGAGATTTCGGATGATGCGGATCATGGTGCTGTAGTCGTCCACCACCAAGACAGGCATCGACAGATCAACTGCCATCTTGCTCTCCTACGCAACGAAAACGCACATTCGGGACAGATTGCTTAGGCCCGGTCAAGCCGCTCCGAGGACTAACATCGGTCCTTAAACAGGGCGTTAACTGCTGTATCAGTCGCTCTCCGTCGAACCAATGAGACATGAGAGAAGAGAATATCTTTCGCAGAGGGAGGCGACCTTACCGCTTATTAACGACCGCTTGCTTTGGTGGTCGACGAGAGTTGAGAGGGCGAAAATGCATCCACTCATTCGAAACTTCCTTTTTAAGCCACCATAGATTGCTGTGGCACACGAACGACAAGTCGCCACCGCCGGGGATTATGATGATTACGCCGCAAGAAGAGAGGGTGCTGAAAACGCATCTGGTCGAGATGTTCGGCCACATCAGCAGCATGCGGCGGGAATTCGCCGCTCTTCAAGGCAACAGCAAGGGCAGTTTCGCGACGATGACAGACACCCTCGACGCGATCGTCGAGAATACGGAGGCAGCCGGGAACGCGATCCTCGAAAGCATGGAGGCGATCGGCGCCAGCGTCGCGAAGTTGCAGGGCGTCGACGAGCCGACCGTTGCAGCGGTATGCGGCGAGATCGTCGATAGCACGAATAACGTGTTCGAGGCCTGCGCGTTTCAGGACCTCACAGGTCAACGGATCACGCGGGTCGTCAAGTCGCTTCAGTTCATGGAAGACCACATCAACAGGCTGGTCCGGATGTGGGGAAAAGAGGAGCTGGCGCGGATGGCCTCCGAGCTTGCTGTTCCAAGCGCACCGAACTTGATGGAGGGTCCGAAGCGGCCCGGCGTGGCGATTTCCCAGGACGACATCGACAAGCTGTTCGCGTGAGCTGCAATATCCTCTGAGCTGCGGTTACCCGGGCTTTTCGGCTGTCAGACTTCGATCAGATCACCAGCGAGCAATTTCTGGCTGATCGGAGTCGCGCGCAAGTACGCCCTTTTTGTTCATCTTCGCTATTCGTACAGAAGCTTGACCCCGAAAATATGGTCAGTGTTTGGTGAGTGCGCTGGGGCTCGAACCAAGTTACGGGGACAGTGCACTTAACCCAGCCCGAGCCTCATCACGTCCTACAAATTAAATGCACTGTCACCGCAATACCCAATTGCCCAATTCAACATCGCTTGATGTCGTCATCTGACAAATTGGCGAGCGAGCGGCCGCGATCCATGTAGGATTCGCGACTTCGGCCCCAAAAGAATGGAAATGGAATTGGCGATGCGCGCGGTTTCTCCGAGGTGTCCAAAGTCGTAGCTCGATGCGGACAGTCTCAAAGCTCCGTGCTGATTCAAAAAGGCCCGGAGAAGCCCGAATCTGGTTCGCTTCAGCATTGGCTTACTTGCCGGGCATTCGGTTAAAGGTGTAGGGCGCCTCGGTGTTGTGCCTGCACTTGGGGCACTCATAGACAGCGCGCGAACCACCATCGCGGCCGGTATTACCGACCGTCAGCATCGGAACTGGGGGAAATTCGCATTTGCAAAGCTGGTAACCCAGCGCCTGAGCAACCTCTGCTTCCGCGATCGCTGCCGCCTTTGCTGCCTTGTCGAGAGCGGCATCGATGAGCTCGCCCTCCCGCGACGGCGCGTCACCGCTGTCACGCAGGTCGCGGAGCATTCCGATAGCAGAGCGGAGACCGTCAAAGATTCCTTTGAACGCCGCGGCTCCTTGGGACCAAGTATTCGGATCGTCAATCGGCATGATCGATCCCCTCTTTGCGACCAGTATCGCCGCGGTTCGCGCTTGACGGAAGGCGTCGCGCCGGATGGAGCGGATCTGCCGGGACTTGACCGACAAGACTCCTTTGCCGGAGGAGCGGACAGGCCTGCTCGAGATGGCCGAGAACTACCGAGCCGCGGCCGTCAGCGTGCGTGACCTGCATATATCTCGGCGCGCCGCGCGTGCGCGTAGTCAATTTGCCAACACGGTGCCGACACAGAAATTATTCAAGCAGGATGGCGATTCGCGCTAAGTCATTGATTTGGCTTGGTGAGCGCGCTGGGGCTCGAACCCAGGACCCCGTGATTAAAAGTCACGTGCTCTACCGGCTGAGCTACGCGCTCCCATGGCCGCTGATGGCTTCAAGACGATCGCCATCGTGTTCGGACATTCGAGAAGCATGTCTTGCCGCTTCGCTTTGTGGGCGTCGTGGGGAAAACCGGCTGTTTCCGGATCATGCTCTCGGCCCGGGCTGTGTAGGGGGACGGGGCGCTGAGGTCAATAGCGGGAGTGGCTGCCGAAAGTCGCGGCAGGGGCGGGGATTTGCTTGCTGTCTCCGCTGGTTAGGCCAGGGCTCTCAACTTGATTGTCGAGCTGTCATCCACTCTGAACTGTCGAGGTCAGCGAAGGAGCTCGGCCTCCATGGTGCGAGACGTCCGCTTTGGCGGGCTTCTCACCATGAGGGCCCGCCGGGAGCTGGCGTCTCGAAGGATGGCCGCAAGGCGAGGTCAGCCCGTCACCTTCGTCTCTCGCCGCACCTCGTTCGTCACGGCTTGCGGTGCGCCGACGGGGGGCAGCGCGACCGGGCGCAGGCCGATCAGCTCGGCGGTGCGGATCGCGCTGTCGTGCCAGAATTGGAACGAGTTGATGCGGCTCAGCTCAAGGATGGCGATCGCAACCGCGGCCAGGAACGGCAGGCTCTGCAGCACCAGGACGCCTGCGAAGATGTAGATCTCGGTGATCTGGCGGAAGCTGTTGCTGGCGATCAGGACGCCGGAGCCGATCAGCAAGAGGGCGCCGATCACGGCCTCCCAGAACGCCTGGAACTCGATCGACATCCGGCTCAGGCCGCCCTTGGAGGTGCGGGCGAAGGCGATGTGCTCGGTGATGAGGCCCTGGGCCACCGCGCGCGACACCGTCCATTGCACGCTCATCGCCGCGATCATCGCACCCAGCATCTGGCCGGGCTTGATGGCGACGCGGGCGCGGTACATCGACAGGAAGTGCGCCAGCGAGACGACGAAGGCGCCGATGATCGGCAGCGTCAGGATCTTGTCGGGGATGGCGATGTCGGCGAAGGCGACGATCGGCACCCAGACGAGGTTGAGCAGCGCCACGACCACGCCGAGGCTTTCGGCGCCCAGCCAGTTCAGCCAGCCGAGGCCGTATTCGCGCTTCTGGTCGGCGGTCAGCCGGCTCGCGCCGGGCAGGAAGCGGCGCCAGTGCTTCTTGACGATCTGCAGGCCGCCATAGGCCCAGCGGTGGCGCTGCTTCTTGAAGGCCTCGTAGGTGTCGGGCAGCAGGCCCGCGCCGTAGCGGGTGTTGGTGTAGTGCGTGGTCCAGCCGAGTTCCTGGATGGCGAGGCCGAGATCTGAATCCTCGCAGATCGTGTCGGACGACCAGCCGCCGGCCATGTCCATCGCGGCCCGGCGGATCAGGCACATCGTGCCGTGCACGATGACGGCGTTGAGCTCGTTGCGCTGGACCATGCCGATGTCGAAGAAGCCGGCATATTCGCCGTTCATGATGTAGTGCATGATCGACAGATCGCCGTCGCGGTGCTCCTGCGGGGCCTGCACGAGGCCGACGCGCGGATCGGCAAAGGCGGGCACGAGATCCTTCAGCCAGTCGGGCTCGACGACGTAGTCGGCATCGAGGATGCCGATGATCTCGGCGTCGACTGCGGTGCGGTCCATCGCGATGCGCAGCGCGCCGGCCTTGAAGCCCTGCACCTTCTCGGCGTTGATGAACTTGAAGCGTTCACCGAGCGCGCGGCAATGGTCCTGGATCGGCTGCCAGAACGCGGGGTCCGGCGTGTTGTTGATGATGACCACGCATTCGTAGTTGGGATAGTTCAGCCGCGCCAGCGCATCCAGCGTCTGCTTGAGCATGTCGACCGGCTCGAAATAGGCCGGGATGTGAATCGAGACCTTCGGGAAGTAGCCTTCGGGAACGTTTGCGACCGGCTTGTCCTTCGTGATCAGCCGCTGCGGCGGCCGCCCGAAGGCGACCGCGGCGATCTCGTCGATGCGCGCCATCGCAATCAGCACCAGCGGAACAAGCAGGATCATGCCGAGGGTCAGCGCGAAGGCCGAGCCGAAGATGAAGTAGTGGCTGTTCCAGAACGCGAACACGGTTGCGGCCCAGGCGCCGACGCCGTTGGCGCTCGCCGACAGCAGGAAGGCCTGCTTCGCGGTCGGCTTTTCGATCCGCAGGATCGGCAGCGACAGCAGGATGCCGACCAGCAGCGCGATGCCCATCAGCTTCCAATAATCAGGATTCTCGACCGGACCGGTCCAGGAGAATTTCGGCTCGCGGCTGGCGTTGAGGATGCCCCAGTACGGACCGACGCCGCCTTCGAAGAACTTCCAGGGCTGATCGATCGCCTCGACGATGTTGTATTCCATGCCGATGGCTTCGGCGCGGTTGACGAAGTTGCGCAGGATCAGCGCCTGCTGGAACGGACCCGGATCGGCGTTGCGCAGATTGTAGCCCTGGCTCGGCCAGCCGAACTCGGCGATCACGATGCGCTTGCCGGGAAACAGGTTGCGCAGGAGATTGTAGCGATCGACGGCCTGATCGACCGCTTGGTCCGAGCGGAAGTTTTCCCAGTACGGCAGCACGTGGGCGGCGATGAAGTCGACATTGGAGCCGAGGTCGGGATTGTCCCGCCAGATGTTCCAGATCTCGCCGGTGGTGACGGGCACGCGGACCGAGCCCTTCACCTTCTTGATCATGTCGATGAGGTCTTCGACCTTCTGCTCGCCGCGGTAGATCACCTCGTTGCCGACGACGACGCCGACGACGTTGCTGTTCTTGCGGGCGAGCTCGATGGCTGCCTTGATCTCGCGCTCGTTGCGATCCTTGTCCTTGTCGATCCACGCACCGACGGTGACCTTGATGCCGAACTCGGCCGCGATCGGCGGCACCAGTTCCACGCCTCCGGTGGACGAGTAGAGTCGGATGGCGCGCGTCATCGTCGACAGCGTCTTCAGGTCGGCGCGGATTTTCTCGACGGACGGGATGTTGTCGATGTCGGGGTGGGCCGAGCCTTCGAACGGCGCGTAGGACACGCTGGGCAGCAGCCCCCTGAAGTCGGGCGCGGGTTCCTTGTCGCGCATGACTCCCCAGATGCCGGCGTGAAGCGCGGACACGAGCAACAAAACGGCGGCGACAACGCGCATCGCTAAACCAAAAGGGGCTGAGGGGGTAGGGAAGCGGATCCGACCCCGAGATCCGACCAAGTCCGCGGCAAAGGGAGCATACCTCTGCCGCGCGGTTTCACAACTGTCATGGTCTCATGTCCTTCTAAGGGCATGGCCTTTTCGAGAAGACGCGCGGCAGTGCCGACCGTCTCTATCGCCGACCGATCCTGAACGACAGCTGAAACGATCGCGGCTATTTTGGGGGCGTGGGCGACGGGCTGGTCGCCGGCGAGGGGCTCGCGGCCGGCTGCGGTGCCGGCGGATTGCCTGACGCAGCAGCTGCGGGCTGTGACGCCGCGGCCGCCGCCTGCTGCGGCTGGGCCGCCGGGTTGATCCAGCAGGCATGCACGCGGCTGTCCAGGGTTTCAGCGACCTTGGGATCGATCTGGCCGCCGAACCGGGTCAGGCAGCGGAACGCGGCCTGGATGTGCCCGCCGGGACAGCCGAAGCGGTCGTAGAGATCGAGATGGCGGAACGCGGTATCGAGGTCGTCCCGCCACATCAGCCGCACCACGCGCCGGCCGAGCCAGACGCATTCGGGATTGCCGGCCGGGCCGTTGATGACCTGGGCGGCCTCGGCGAACTCGTCGGTGCGGCGCTGGTTCTGGGCGGCGTCCTTGGCGGCGTCAGCGGGCTGGGCGGCGGCCTTGCCTTGCTCTGGGGCGGGCGTGCCGCTCTGGGCGGACGCGCCACCGAGAGCGGCGAAAACGAGAAGGCAGGAGACGGCCAGCGTGGCGGCGAACTGCCGCAGGACCGCATTTCGTGACTCGAACACCCGTTGCCGCATGAATTCCCCAATGTATCCGCTGCCCGTCCGCGTCAGGATCCCGCGGACGCGCCGGTGATGGCGTCCAAATGGGTCTCCAATGCGGCGGAAAAGTCTTTCGGAGTCCATGACCTGAATTTGGAATTTTGTCCAGCAAAGTCACGATGCTAGGTGACGGTCGCACGGTCGCGGCCGGATTGCCGCAGGGTTGGAGCGGATCGGCATTGGGACACCCCCTTGGCAGACGGCGTGCAAGCAGGTAATCGACGGACCCTTCGCGGAGGACGGAACCGATTTCTCTTCGTACGCCACTGGCGCTTCTGATCGTTTCACTGGGTGCGATTGCTGCCGTGTGGTGGTGGTTGGCGACGCCGATCACACTCGCGCGCGCCCCGATCGATCCCGCCGAGAAGGTGCAATGCGTCTCCTACGCACCGTTCCGCGGCGAGCAGACGCCGCTGGAGGCGTGGACTCATATCGAGGCCGAGCAGATCGAGCAGGATCTGCGCCAGTTGAAGGAAATCACCGACTGCGTCCGCACCTATTCGATGGAGAACGGGCTCGACCAGGTGCCGGCGATCGCAGCCAAGGTCGGCGGGCTGAAAGTGCTGCAGGGCATCTGGCTTTCCAGCAACCGCACCAAGAACCTGGAGCAGGCCGCGCTCGCCGTTCGCCTCACCAAGGAATTCCCCGGCATCATCACTGCGCTCATCGTCGGCAACGAGGTGTTGCTGCGCGGTGAGATGACGACGGCGGATCTCGTCTCGATCATCCGCTCGGTGAAGACGCAGGTCAGCGTGCCCGTCACCTATGCCGACGTCTGGGAGTTCTGGCTGAAGAACCGCGAGGTCTATGACGCCGTCGACTTCGTCACCATCCACATCCTGCCGTATTGGGAGGATTTTCCGGTCAAGGCGAAGTTCGCCTCCGCCCATGTCGAGGCGATCCGCGAGCGCATGGCGGTGGCGTTTCCCGGCAAGGAGATCCTGATCGGCGAGACCGGCTGGCCGAGCGAGGGGCGCATGCGCGACGGCGCGCTGCCGTCACGCACCAACCAGGCGCGGGTGGTCTCGGAAATCCTGGCTCTGGCGAAGGCGCAGAAGTTTCGCGTCAACCTGATCGAGTCCTACGACCAGCCTTGGAAGCGCAAGCTGGAGGGCACCGTCGGCGGCTATTGGGGCCTGTACGACTCGGTGCGCCGGACCCTGAAATACCCGCCGGGCCAGCCGATCAGCAATTTCCCGTACTGGAAATGGTACATGGGCGCCGGCATGGCTCTGTGCGTGCTGGTGTTCGCGGTGGCGATGATCACGCTGCGCCGTCGGCCGTGGACGCCGCGCGTCTCGGCCTGGCTCGGGGTCGCCATCTCGGCGACGACGGCGGGCAGCCTGCTCGGGATCGGCGCCGACAAGATGTTTTACGAGAGCTACGGCCTCGGCGGCTGGCTGCTCTGGGGCGCGCTGCTCGCCGCCGGAATCCTGTCGCCGATCTTCTGCGCGCAGGCGATGGTGATCGGCCGCAGCCTTCCGACCTTCCTCGATCTGCTCGGCCCGCGCGAGGGCCGCAAATGGTCGAAGCTTACCGCCGTGCTCGGCCTGACCCTTGCGGTGACGGCGGTGATCGCGGCCGCCACTGCGCTCGGTTTCGTGTTCGACCCGCGCTACAAGGATTTCCCCTACGCCGCGCTGACGATGGCGGTGGTGCCGTTCGCGCTTTTGATGCTGAACCGTCCGCAGATCGGCCAGCGTCCGATCGCGGAATCGGTGTTCGCGGGCGTGCTGGCGCTGTCGGCCGTCTTCGTCCTGATCAACGAGGGCCGCGACAATTGGCAGTCGCTGTGGACCTGCACGATCTATCTGTTGTTCGCGCTCACGCTGTGGCGGGCGCGGGCCGAGCAAATCCAAGGATGAACAGGCCGATCGCCAGGCCCGAGAGCACGACATTGTAGAGCACGATGCCGAGGCCGGCGGCGACGATGCCGACGGTGAGCAGCACGATCGACGGCCGCATCAGGTTCAGCGTCGCAACCACCAGCGCGACGATGCCGAACACCGAATTCTTGAACAGGACCGTCGAGACCGACCGCGCCTTGCACAGCAGCGTCTGCAGCCCGGCGTCGCAGGCGAGCGAGACCTGCGACAGCTCGATCGCGAGGTAGCGCACATAGAGCGCATAGCCGACCGAGGCGAAGCCGACGACGAGCAGGAACTGGACCTGGTTGGGCGAAAGGCGGAAGGGCTTTTTTGTCATGGCGGCAATATGGTCGGGATGGCGCGGGCAGGCAACAGGGCAGGTGATGTTTCCGGTGATCCGGCTCGCGCGAGGCGTGGTCAGAGCCGGCTTTTCGTCGCCCGGTTTTGGTCCGCAAGCCGTCGCTCGTATGTCTCGGCCAATGCGAGCAGTCGCTTTCTGATGTAGCGATCCGCCTTCTCTGCCAATTCCCGGATCAGCGCGAGTTGCTCCCGCAGAAACCTGGCGTCCGTCATCTCCGCTCCGAATCAAATCCGTCGCGGATACTGCCGTCTTACGCTGATCGCTTCCGTATCATTTGGTCTGCCCGTGATTTCAATCCGAGCCGGCGCGGAGACTAGCGGCGGAAGAACGACGTCAGTGTCGAGGCAGCAGACGCGGTCTCCGGCTTGGCCGGCGCGGGCGGGGCTGCAGGCGGCGGCGTGGGCTCCTCGCGCCTCGACGAGCGTTTGGAGGAATAGCCGCGGCGGCGCTTGTCCGGCTTCTCGGGTTTTGCGACGGGTGCGGTTTCGGCTTGCGGGACCGCGTCCTGGTTCTTCTCGGCGTTCTTCTCCAAGACTCTGTCCTGGGACTTCTCTGGTCCCTTCTCCTGGCCCTTCTCTTGGCCGCCACGCAGCGACAGGCGCTGGCCGTCGAACACGGTGGTCTCGCAGTGACGGTCGCTCTCGGCGAGGCTCGCGCAGAATTTTGCGGCCGCCGCAGCGTTGACCAGCGGGCCGGCCCCCAAACGGAGCTGCATGCCGAGCCCGGTGGTGCCTTCCTTGATCATGATGATCGGCCGCAGCGCTGCGATCTCCGGATTGGATTTGCTCAGGCCGCGCCAGAGCGCGCGCAGGCCGTCGACTGAATTGGCACCGCCGAGGTCGATCGCGAAACGCGTCTGCTGAACCGCGATGGCGGGGGAGTCATTCTCGCTCGCCTCGGGTGTCTTCGCGGCTGCTGCGACGATCTCGGCCGGGGCGGGCGCCGGCTCGGCCTTCTTCTCGGCGGCCTTCTCGCTTGTCTCGGTCTGAATCAATTTCGACGCGGCGGGATCGGGCGGCGCCATGATCGACTTTGAGGGCACCAGCGGAATCGTCGGCAGCGCAGAATTCGTTGCCAGCGGCTGGTGCGCGAGCGAGGCGGCGGCGGCCGTCTGCGGCGGCAGGCTCGCCGGCTCCTTTGCAGTCTCCTTGACCGTGTCCCTGACAGCCTCGGTCCGCGACTTGTCGCCGGCGGAGGCGGGGGTCGATGCGACCGGCGCGACAGTGGGGGCCGTGGGCGCGGCATCCTGCGGCTTCGCAGCCTGCGGCGGCGTGGTGGGCTGCTTGGCGATGGCGCCGGTGACGGAATCGAGTCCTTGCTCCACAACGGTGACGCGGGAATAGAGCCGGTCGCGATCCGTGTTCAGCGTCTCGATGGCGGCCGCGAGCCGGCGGGCCTCGTTCTGGCTCTCCTTGGTCAGCGCCTGGAGCCGCTCCGCCTGACGCGCGAGATCGGCCGACGCAACCTGGTCGCGCCGCCAGCTGAGCTGGGACTGGTTGGCCATCACCGCGATGACGACGGCGCCCACGGCCGCCACGCCCCATGAACCCAGCCGCCACATCAAGCGGCGGTCGAACGCGCTTTCCTCGGCCACAAGTCCGGAGAACAGCCCGCCGGTCTCCTTGGTGCCGAAGGCATCCGCCAGTGGGTCGGAATCCTTTGCCATGAACGTTAAGTGCCCAGCCCTGTCCGGCTTCCCCGAATCAATCAGGGAACATTAACAGGAAAACCCCGTCGCACTTGAATTCCGGGCGTTTGCGGGGGTAGCAAGGCGGCAGCTTTTGAGGGCGGCCCGCCCGGCGCGCCAGTTGATTCGGCCTTATCTGACAGGATTTCGATGACCGCCCGTTCCAGCCTCACGATCGTGCTCGCCGCCGGCGAAGGCACGCGCATGCGCTCAAACCTGCCGAAAGTGTTGCATCCGGTTGCCCACCAGACCTTGCTTGCCCACGTCCTTGCCGCGGCACCCAAGGGAACCGGCACATCGCTTGCCGTCGTGATCGGCCCCGACCATCAGGCTGTCGCGGACGAGGCAAAGCGCATCAGGCCCGACGCGCTCACCTTCGTTCAGGCCGAGCGGCTCGGCACCGCGCATGCGGTGCTGGCGGCACGCGAGGCGATCGCGCGCGGCGTGGACGATCTTCTGATTGCGTTCGGCGATACGCCGCTGATTTCGGCCGAGACCTTTGCACGGCTGCGCGCACCGCTCGCCAAGGGCGCCGCGATTGCCGCGCTCGGCTTCCGCGCGGCCGATCCCACGGGTTACGGCCGCTTCATCGTCGAAGGCGAACGCCTGGTCGCGATCCGCGAGCAGGCCGATGCGAGCGAAGCGGAGCGCAAGATCGATCTGTGCAACGCCGGCGTGATGGCGATCGACGGTCGCCGGGCGCTCGCGATCCTGGACAAGATCGGCAATGCGAATTCCAAGGGCGAATATTATCTGACCGACGCCGTCGGCATCGTCCGCGAGCAGGGATGGGAGTCCGTGGTGATCGAGACCAGCGAGGACGAAGTGCGCGGCATCAACACCAAGGCGCAGCTCGCCGAGGCCGAAGCCGTGATGCAGGCGCGCTTGCGGAAAGCGGCGATGGAGGCCGGCGTCACGCTGATCGCGCCGGAGACCGTTCATCTTGCCGCCGACACCGTGTTCGGCAAGGACGTCACCATCGAGCCGTTCGTGGTGATCGGCCCCGGCGTGTCGATCGCCGACGGCACCGTGATCCATTCCTTTTCGCATATCGTGCAGACGACGCTGGGCAAGAACGTCTCGATCGGGCCCTATGCGCGCCTGCGGCCCGGCACCTCGCTCGGCGACGGCGCGCGCATCGGCAATTTCGTGGAGACCAAGGCGGCGACGCTCGAGGCCGGCGCGAAGGTCAATCATCTCTCCTACATCGGCGATGCCACGGTCGGCGCCAATTCCAACATCGGCGCCGGCACCATCACCTGCAACTACGACGGCTTCAAGAAGCACAAGACTGTCATCGGGAAGGGCGCCTTCGTCGGCACCAATTCGTCGCTGGTCGCACCCGTGAAGATCGGCAACGGCGCCTATATCGGCTCCGGGTCGGTGATCACGAAAGACGTGCCTGACGATGCCATGGCGCTGGAGCGCAGCCCGCAGACCATTCGCGAAGGTGGCGCTACGCGCTATCGCGAGCTGAAGACGGGCGGCACCAAGACCGAGAAATAAGCGGAGCTAGTCGTCGTCGGCGACTTCCGAGAACATCGCGCGCGTCAGGCGCCAGCCACGTGGCCTCGCGCGCTTGGCCGGTTCGCCGGCGGACTGCGAAATCAATTCAGGCTTGCTCTGCTTGCCGCGCTCCATGGCGCGGATCGGCGGCGGCCAATGGGCAAGGCGCGTTCCGCCTGATCCAAGGCCTCCCTTATGGTCGGATGAACTGGTCATGACCTTGAGACTCCTGGCCCCGAACGCTCCTGGCAACGAATCGTTCGCCAAATTCGTTGACAGCAGGTTAATGCGGGAGAGGCTAAGGTCGGCTAAGTCGATCCAGGACCTGCTGTCTCAATCGGCAATAATTCTTGAGTATCTGGTTCGTTAGCAACTTCGCTAAAAACCGGGCACGTCGTTTAGGCGATTTTTCGGTGATTTGGGGGTAAGTGATCCGCATGTGCGGGATTGTCGGCATTCTCGGGCGCGAACCGGTTGCAGAGCAGCTGGTGGATTCGCTCAAACGTCTTGAATATCGCGGTTACGACTCGGCGGGCGTCGCCACGCTCGAAGGCAAGCACCTCGAGCGCCGTCGCGCCGAAGGCAAGCTGAAGAATCTGGAAGCGCGGCTGCGCGCCGAACCCCTCCAGGGCACGACCGGCATCGGCCACACACGCTGGGCCACCCACGGCAAGCCGACCGTCAACAACGCTCATCCGCACGCGACCGAGCGCGTCGCCGTGGTCCATAACGGCATCATCGAGAATTTCCGCGAGCTGCGCGCGGAGCTCGAGAAGAAGGGCACGGTGTTCCACACCGAGACCGATACCGAGATCGTGCTGCATCTCGTCGACGATCTGCTGACGCGCGGCAACAAGCCGGTCGAAGCGGTCAAGCTGGCGCTGGGGCGCCTGCGCGGCGCCTTCGCCCTCGGCTTCATCTTCGCCGGCGACGACGACCTGCTGATCGGCGCCCGCAACGGCCCGCCGCTGGCGATCGGCTATGGCGACGGCGAGATGTATCTCGGCTCGGATGCCATCGCGCTCGGCCCGTTCACCGACACGATCAGCTATCTCGAAGATGGCGACTGGGTGGTCCTGACCCGCAAGAGCGCCGATATCTTCGACAAGGACGGCAATTCCGTCCAGCGCGACAAGATCAAGCATGCCGCTTCGACCTCGCTGGTCGACAAGGCGAACTACCGCCACTTCATGGCGAAGGAGATCCACGAGCAGCCGGAAGTGGTCGGCCACACCCTGGCGCGCTACGTCGACATGGCGACCGAGCGCGTCTCGCTGCCGGTCAAGCTGCCGTTCGACTTCAAGGACATCCAGCGCATCAACATCACGGCGTGCGGCACCGCGAGCTATGCCGGCTACGTCGCCAAATACTGGTTCGAGCGCTTTGCGCGCGTGCCGGTCGAGGTCGATGTCGCCTCCGAATTCCGCTACCGCGAAGCGCCCTTGCGCAAGGGCGATCTCGCCATCTTCATCTCGCAGTCAGGCGAAACCGCCGACACGCTGGCGGCGCTGCGCTATGCCAAGGCCGAAGGCGTCCACACGATCGCCGTCGTCAACGTGCCGACCTCGACGATCGCCCGCGAGAGCGAGACCGTGCTGCAGACACTGGCCGGCCCCGAGATCGGCGTCGCCTCGACCAAGGCCTTCACCTGCCAGCTCATGGTGCTGGCGAACCTTGCGATCGCGGCCGGTAAGGCCCGCGGCGAATTGTCCGAGGAGGACGAGACGAAGCTGGTCCACGGCCTCGTCGAAGTCCCGCGCCTGATGGCGGATGCGCTCACCACCGAGTTGCAGATCGAAAAGCTCGCGCACAGGATCGCCAAGTCCCGCGACGTGCTCTATCTCGGCCGCGGCACCAGCTTCCCGTTGGCGCTCGAAGGCGCGCTGAAGCTGAAGGAGATCTCCTACATCCACGCCGAGGGCTATGCCGCCGGCGAGCTGAAGCACGGGCCGATCGCGCTGATCGACGAGACCATGCCTGTCGTCGTCATCGCGCCTTACGACCGGGTGTTCGAAAAGACGGTGTCCAACATGCAGGAGGTCGCCGCCCGCGGCGGCAACATCATCCTGATGACGGATGCAAAGGGCGCGGAAGAGGCGACCGTCGAATCCCTCGTCACCATCGTCATGCCCGACATGGCCGCGGCGTTCACCCCGATGGTCTATGCCATCCCCGTGCAACTGCTCGCCTATCACACGGCTGTCGTGATGGGGACCGACGTCGACCAGCCGCGCAACCTCGCGAAATCGGTGACCGTGGAATAGGCAGCCGGGATATCAGTCGGTCGCGGTCTTCCAAAACCTGCTAGAAGACCCTAGCTTGTCTGCTGCGACCGACCTGGAACCCGCATGAACCCCCGCGACGACGCGCCTGCGCCTATTGATCCGCTTCCGGAACCGCATACCGGCCTGATGGGCCGCTTCCGCAACTATTTTCTGACTGGCCTCGTGGTGACGGGGCCGATCGCGATCACCCTGTATCTGGTCTGGTGGTTCGTCACCTGGGTCGACGGTGTGGTGCGGCCGTTCGTGCCGCTGGCCTATCGTCCGGAAACCTATCTGCCGTACGTCATCCCCGGCTGGGGACTGGTTGTCGCATTCTTCACGCTGACCCTCGTCGGATTCCTCGCGGCCAATCTGATCGGCCGGACGCTGGTCGATGTCGGCGAGACGTTCCTCGGCCGGATCCCGGCGGTGCGCGCCATCTATCGTGGCCTGAAGCAGGTGTTCGAAACGCTGTTCTCCGGCAAGGGCTCGAGCTTCCGCAAAGTCGGCCTGGTCGAGTTTCCATCGCCGGGCATGTGGTCGATCGTGCTGATCTCGCAATCACCGAATGAAGAGGTCGCGCGCAGCCTGCCCGGGCAGGAGGAGCATGTATCGGTGTTCCTGCCGTGCTCGCCGAACCCGACGACGGGATTCTTCTTCTACGTGCCCAGGAGCAAGATCGTCGAGGTCGACATGAGCACCGAGGATGCGGCGACCCTGATCATGTCGGCCGGCGTGGTGCAGCCGGGCGCCGCGCCCGACCCGAAGAAAGCCGCCGCGCTCGCGGGCATGGCGAATGCCGCGCGCATCGCCAATGCGGCGGCGCTCCAGCCCGAACCCGCGAAGGTGGAGTAGGGCCATTCCCCTGCGGGATGGCCGCGGTCACGCGCGCGTCGGCATCCTCTGCTAGTCTCCGATTGAGCCGAGCGCCTCGCTCGGCGTTCGATCTGGAGTGCACGATGTCCAAGACCATTGCGATCCTCGCGCCCGGCGCCATGGGCAGCGCCGTCGCCCGCCGCCTCAGTGAGCATGGCGCGCGGGTGTTGACGTCGCTGGAAGGTCGGAGCGAGGCGACGCGCAAGCGCGCAGCAGAGGCCGGCATGGTTGGCGCCGACGACGATACGATCGCGGACGCCGACATCATCCTCTCGATCGTGCCGCCGGGCGAAGCGGTTGCGCTGGCCAAGCGGCTGGCGGCTCGGATCGTCAGGCGCGAGAAGAAGCCGGTCGTAGTCGATTGCAACGCGGTCAATGTCGATACCGTGCGTGCCATCGAGCAGATCATAGGCTCGGCGCAGGCCCCGTTCGTCGATGGCGGCATCATCGGCTTCCCGCCGCAGCCGGGCGCCAAGAGCCCGGCCTTCTACGTGTCGGGCGAGCACGCCAGGGACGTCGCGGTGCTGAAGGATTTCGGCCTCGACGTCCGCATCGTCGAGGGCCCGGTCGGCGCGGCGTCCGCTCTGAAAATGTCCTACGCAGGCATCGTCAAGGGCCTCGCCGGAATCGGCTCGGCGATGGTGGTCGCGGCGACCAAAGCGGGCGCTGCGGACGCGTTGCGTGACGAACTGGCGCTGAGCCAGCCCGCCATCCTGGCGCGGCTCGAGGTCGCGCTGCCCGACATGATTCCGAAGGCTTATCGCTGGGTTGCAGAGATGCGGGAGATTTCCGGCTTTCTCGGCGCCGACCATCCCGCCAGCCAGATCTATGAGGGCTTCGCGCGCTGGTTCGAACATCTGGCGGAGGACGCGAAGGGCGAGGCGGCGGATGCTGACCTGATGAAGGCCTTCGCTGCAGGAATCGCGCGGACGAAATCCTGACGTCGCCGACCCCATCTGCTATTGATCTTGCGGGCGCTGTTGTTCTGTCGTGGGAGTTCGAATGAGAGTGCTGGTGATCGGCGCGGGCGCGCTGGGCGGCTACTACGGTGCTTGCCTCGTGCGGGCAGGCCGAGACGTGAGCTTTCTTGTGCGCGAGAAGCGCGCCGAGCAATTGCGGCTGCACGGACTCCAGGTCGTCAGCCCGCATGGCGACTTCGCCGTGCAGCCGAAGCTTCTTGCGGCCGGCGATCTCAGGGAGCCGTTCGACATCGTGCTCGTCGGCGTGAAGGCCTACTCGCTCGATGACGCGATGAGCCAGTTTGCGCCCGCCGTCGGCCCGGACACGATGGTTCTTCCCATTCTCAACGGCCTGAAGCATATCGATGCTCTGACCGTCAGGTTCGGCGCCGCTCACGTTCTCGGCGGGCTCGCAAACGTCAGTGCCGGGCTCGATGGGGAGGGGCGGGTCAATCATTTCATGGCCAACCAGACCATCGTCTTCGGCGAGATCGATGGCGCGCTGAGCGAGCGAGCGCTTGCGCTTGAGACATTGCTCCAGGTCCCCGGTATCGACGTGCGTGCCAGCGAAGCGATCATGCAGGACATGTGGGAGAAGTTCGTCCAGCTGTCGACGCTCGCCGGCATCACCTGCCTGATGCGCGCAAGCATCGGAGACATCCTGGCCGTGCCGAATGGCGAGCAGTCTATTTTTCGCCTGTTTGCCGAATGCTGCGCCGTTGCGACCGCCTCGGGCTACGAGCCACGCGCGCCGTTCATCGAGTTTGACCGCAAGCTGTTCACGACCCTGGACTCTCCGCTGAAGGCCTCGATGCTGCGCGATATCGAACGCGGCTCGATCACCGAGGCGGAGCATATTCTGGGCGATATGGCCAATCGAGCCCGAACGCTCGGCATCGAGACACCGCTGCTGGATCTGGCCCGCGCGCATGTGGCGGCTTACGAAGTCGGGCGGCGAAGGGCAGCGGGCTAGCCCGCCCCGATCAGCGGGATCGCTTCGTCCCGCTCGTACAGATACAGCAAACAGCGTAGCGCCTCGCCGCGCTCGCCCTTCAGCTTGGGATCGTCCTTGAGGATCCGCAGCGCCTCGTCTCTCGCCTGGGTGATGAGCTGGCCATGGACCTCCGATCGCGCAATGCGGTAGCCGGGCAGGCCACTCTGGCGGACGCCCAGCACGTCGCCTTCGCCGCGCAGCTTCAGATCCTCCTCGGCGATGCGAAAACCGTCAGTGGTCTCGCGGATCACCTTCAGTCGGGCCTTGGACATCTCCCCGAGCGGCTCCGAGTAGAGCAGCAGGCAGGTCGAGGCCTCCGAGCCGCGCCCGATCCGGCCGCGCAGTTGATGCAACTGCGCAAGGCCGAAGCGTTCGGCATTCTCGATCACCATGATGGTCGCCGCGGGCACGTCGACGCCGACCTCGACCACGGTGGTCGCGACCAGCAGGCCGATCTCGTGGGCGGCGAACTGGCCCATCACGCGGTCCTTCTCGACTCCCTTCATCTGGCCGTGGACGAGGCCGACCCGCTCGCCAAACCGCTTCTGCAGGCTCTCGAAACGTTTGGTCGCGTTGGTGAGGTGCTCGGTGCCCTCGGCCTCGGACTCTTCGACCAGCGGGCAGATCCAGTAGACCAGCTTGCCGGCCTCGAGGGCCCGGCCGATGCTGTCCGTGACCTCGGCGAGACGGCTGATCGAGATGGTGCGGGTTTCGATCGGCTGGCGGCCGGCGGGCTTTTCCCGCAGCTCGGAGATGTCCATGTCGCCGAAATAAGTCAGCACCAGCGTGCGTGGAATCGGCGTCGCGCTCAGCACCAGCACGTCGACCGCCTCGCCCTTGGATGTCAGCGCGAGCCGTTCCCGCACGCCAAAGCGGTGCTGCTCGTCGACGATGGCGAGGGCGAGATCATGGAAGACCACGTCGTCCTGGATCAGCGCATGGGTGCCGACGAGCAGGTCGATCTCGCCGGCTTCGAGCTGCGCCAGCAATTCACGCCGCTCCTTGCCTTTCTCGCGCCCGGTGAGGATCGCGACCCGCATGCCGGCCCGTTCGGCGAGAGGGGCGATGGTCTTGATGTGCTGGCGCGCCAGGATCTCGGTCGGCGCCATCAGCGCCGCCTGCTTGCCGGCTTCCGTGACGGCTGCCGCGGCCAGCAGCGCGACCACGGTCTTGCCGGAGCCGACATCGCCCTGCAGCAGCCTGAGCATGCGGACGGGCTGTTGCAGATCGCTGGCGATCGCTGCGGCCGCGTCGCGCTGGGACACCGTCAATGCATAGGGCAGGGCGTCGATGATCTTGTTGCGCAGGTGCCCGTCGCCGGCATTGCGTACGCCGGCCGGGCGACGGAGTTGCGCGCGGATCAGGGCGAGCGCGAGCTGGCCGGCCAAAAGCTCGTCAAAGGCGAGACGCGACCAGAATGGCTGGTCAGGCAAGATGTCCGTGAGCTCGACCGGCTGATGCACGCGGTTGAGCGCTTCCGCGATCGGAGGAAAATGACAGCGCCGCATGACCTCCGGGCTGATCCACTCCGGCAATGCAGGTAGCTTCTGGAGCGCCTGGGCAATCGCGCGGCGCAGCGAGCCGATCGCGAGGCCCTCCGTCAGCGGATAGACCGGATCGATGCCTGAGAGCTTTGAAATGGCCTCCTCGTCGAGCACGCGATCGGGATGCACCATCTGCGGGATGCCGTCGTACATCTGCAGCGTGCCGGAGACGTAGCGCTTCTCCCCGATTGGGAGCAGCTTTTCGACATAGCCGGGCTTGGCGCGAAAGAAGGTCAGCACGACGTCGCCGGTGTCGTCGCTGGCGTGGACCAGATACGGCGCGCGTGCGCTGCGCGGCGGGGGCGGGCGGTGGCGGTCGACGGTGACCTCGAGCGTCACCATGGTTCCGACCGCAGCGTCGCGGATCTTCGGCCGGGCGCGGCGGTCGATGACCTGGCTCGGCAAATGCAGCAACAGGTCGACCAGGCGCGGCGTCTCGCTGCGGCTGAGCAAATACTGCAGCAGCTTGTCCTGCTTCGGACCGACGCCGGGCAGGCTGGTCACGGGAGCAAACAGCGGATTGAGCAGGCTTGGGCGCATCAAGGGAATCTAGGATTGTTCCTCGCCGTCATGCCCGGCTTTAGGCCGGGCATCCACGTCTTTTTTTCGGCTTGACGTGGATGGCCGGGACGAGCCCGGCCATGACGGTTTGGAGGGACGAACTGCAGCAACAAAGGGCTGACACGGCCACCCTCAATGGCTATATCACCCCGGCCCGGCACGTCCGGGCTTTCGGCGTTTGACTGGATTTGAGACATGACGGGAACGACACGATCGAGTGACGGATTGGACAATCGCCGCAAGCGGCTGCTGTTCCGCTGCTGGCACCGCGGCACGCGAGAGATGGACCTGATCCTCGGGCGCTTCGCCGACGCCGAGATCGGCAATTTGTCCGACGCGGAGCTGACCGAACTCGAGACCCTGCTCGAAGAGTCCGATCCCGACCTCTATGCCGCCATCACCGGCGACAAGGTCCTGCCAGCTGCTGTCACCGGCGCGCTGTTTGCCCGCATCAAGGCGTTCCCGATCACGGACGGCAATCTATGAAACCTGGGTTGAAGTCGCCGGCCGAGCTGCTCACGCCCGGCCGCGCGGTCACGCTTGCCAATGTCGCGGAAGGCGCCGAAGGCCTGGTGGTCTCCGATCTCGCCCGGGCGATCGCGGCGCGGCCGAAAAAGCCGGCCGTCAGTCTTGCCGTGATCTGCCGCGACGGGCCACGGATGCAGCAGCTCGAACGCGCGCTACAATTCTTCGCGCCCGATCTGCCGGTGCTTCAGTTTCCGGCCTGGGACTGCCAGCCCTATGACCGCGTCTCGCCGCATGGCGGCATCCTGGCGCAACGCCTGACCACGCTGGCGCGGCTGGCCTCGCTCACCGGCAGCGACAAGCCGTTGATCGTGCTGACCACGGTGAACGCGGTGGTGCAGCGCGTGCCCGCGCGCGAGCTTGTCGCGGCGCAGGCACTGTCGGTTGCGCCCGGCAACGTCGTGCCGATGGACACCATCGTCGCCTGGCTCGAGCACAACGGCTACAACCGCTCCTCGACGGTGCGCGAGCCCGGCGAATATGCAGTGCGCGGCGGCATCCTCGACCTGTTCCCCGCTGGTCTCGATCAGCCGGTGCGCTTCGATTTCTTCGGCGACAGCCTGGAATCGATCCGCACCTTCGATGCCGAGACCCAGCGCACGCTGCTCGACATGCGCGCGCTCGACCTCGTGCCGATCTCTGAATTCCAGCTCGTCACCGACACCATCCGCCGTTTCCGCATGGGCTATGTCGCCGAGTTCGGCGCGCCCGAGCGCGACGACGCGCTGTACGAGGCCGTCAGCGAAGGCCGCCGTCATCCCGGCATGGAGCACTGGCTGCCGTTGTTCCAGGACCGGATGGACACGCTGTTCGACTACCTGCAAGGCGCGGCCGTCGCCATCGAGCCGCAGGCCGAGGATGCCGTCCGCGAGCGCTTCAAGCAGATCCAGGACTATTACGAGGCCCGCCGCGACGCCATGGAGCATCCGGCCGGTGGCGCCATCTACAAGCCGCTGCCTCCGGACCGGCTTTATCTCACCGCCGAGGAATGGGGCAGGCGCGAGAGCGAGATGCCGCTGGTGCGGCTGACGCAGTTCTCGGTTCCTGCCGACGGGACGAGCGTCGTCGACGCCGGCGCGCGCAAGGGCCGTGACTTCGCGCCGGAGCGCAACGATACGACGGTCAACGTGTTCGGGGCCGTCGTCAGCCACGTCATGGCGCTTCACGCCCAGCGCAAGAAGGTCGTCATCGCGCTGTGGAGCGAAGGCTCGCGCGACCGCATGAATTCGATGCTGCGCGACCACAAGCTGGCCCACACCACCAGCGTCAACAGCTGGCGGACGGTGCAGGCCACCCCGCGCAACGAGACCATGCTGGCCGTGCTCGGCCTCGAAAGCGGTTTCGAGACCGACGAGATCGCTGTGATCAGCGAGCAGGACATTTTGGGCGACCGCCTGGTGCGGCCGCGCAAGGCCAGCCGCAAGCTCGACAATTTCATCTCGGAGATCACGAGCCTGTCGGCCGGCGACATCGTCGTTCACGTCGACCACGGCATCGGCCGCTTCGTCGGACTGCAGACGCTCGACGTCGCCGGCGCGCCGCATGACTGCCTCGAATTGCATTATGCCGCCGAGACGAAGCTGTTCCTGCCGGTCGAGAACATCGAACTGTTGTCGCGCTACGGCTCCGACCAGACCACGGTCGAGCTCGATCGCCTCGGCGGCAGCGGCTGGCAGACCCGCAAGGCAAAACTCAAGAACCGCATCCGCGAGATCGCGGGCGAGCTGATCAAGATTGCGGCCGCGCGCCATCTGCACGAGGCACCCAAGGTGCCGGTGCAGCCGGGCCTTTACGACGAGTTCTGTGCGCGCTTCCCCTATGACGAAACCGAGGACCAACTCGGGGCGATCGAATCCACGCTGAAGGACCTCGAGCTCGGCCGTCCGATGGACCGGCTGATCTGCGGCGACGTCGGCTTCGGCAAGACCGAGGTGGCTTTGCGCGCGGCCTTTGCTGTTGCGCTCGAAGGCAAGCAGGTCGCGGTCGTGGTGCCGACCACGCTGTTGGCGCGCCAGCACCACAGGACCTTCACCGAGCGCTTCAAGGGCTTTCCGGTCAACGTGGCCCAGGCTTCGCGCCTGGTGCCGACCAAGGAGCTCAATCTGGTCAAGAAGGGCATCGCCGACGGCTCGGTCGACATCGTCGTCGGCACCCACGCGCTGCTCGGCAAGGCCATCAAATTCCGCGACCTCGGCCTCGTCATCGTCGACGAGGAACAGCACTTCGGCGTCACCCACAAGGAGCGGCTGAAGGCGCTGCGTGCCGAGGTGCATGTGCTGACGCTGTCGGCGACGCCGATTCCGCGCACGCTGCAACTGGCGCTGACCGGTGTCCGCGAGCTCTCGATCATCGCCTCGCCCCCGGTCGACCGCCTCGCGGTGCGCACCTTCGTCGCCCCGCACGATCCGCTGATGATCCGCGAGGCGTTGCTGCGTGAGCGTTACCGCGGCGGCCAGGCCTTCTACGTGGTGCCGCGCATCGACGATCTCGCCGAGGTCAAGGATTTCCTCGACAAGAACGTGCCGGAGATGAAGGTCGCGGTCGCGCACGGGCAGATGCCGCCCGCCGTGATCGAGGACATCATGACGGCGTTCTACGACGGCAAGTTCGACATCCTGCTGTCGACCACGATCGTCGAGTCCGGCCTCGACATTCCCAACGCCAACACGCTGATCGTGCACCGTGCCGACATGTTCGGCCTTGCCCAGCTTTATCAGCTGCGCGGCCGTGTCGGCCGTTCCAAGCTGCGGGCCTATGCGCTGTTCACGCTGCCGGCGCAGCAGAAGATCACCGCGCAGGCCGAGCGCCGGCTCACCGTGCTGCAATCGCTGGAGACGCTGGGCGCGGGCTTCCAGCTCGCCTCGCACGACCTCGACATCCGCGGCGCCGGCAACATCCTCGGCGAACAGCAGTCCGGCCACATCAAGGAGGTCGGCTTCGAACTCTACCAGTCGATGCTGGAGGAGGCGATCGTCAACCTCAAGGCCGGCGTGTCCGAGCCGGCCGCCGACCGCTGGTCGCCGACGATCACGATCGGCATGCCCGTGCTGATCCCGGAGGACTATGTCGGCGACCTCTCGGTGCGGCTGTCGCTGTACCGGCGCCTGGCTGATCTCGACAGCGAGGAGGAGATCGAGAACTTCGGCGCCGAGATGCGCGACCGGTTCGGCGTGCTGCCGGACGAGGTCCGCTACCTGTTCAAGGTCGCCGCGATCAAGGCGTTCTGCCGCCAGGCCAATGTCGAGAAGATCGATGCCGGTCCGAAGGGCGCCGTCATCGCCTTCCGCGACAATTCCTTCGCCCATCCCGAGCGCCTGGTGTCGTTCATCCGCAGCCACGGCCAGGCCGCCAAGGTGCGGCCCGACATGAAGGTGGTATTCCTGCAGGACTGGGAGACTCCGGAAGAACGTCTCGCCGGCACCACCGAGATCATGCGCCAGCTGGCGAACCTCGCGCAGAGCAAGAAGGCGGCGTAGGATGAGGGTGTCCCGGACAAGCGCAGCGAAGCGGAGCGCAGAGCTGGGACTTAGTTCTTGCAGGTGATAGTGGGCCCCGGTTCTGCAGCGCACCGCGAAGGGGGCTGCGCTGCGCCCGGGGCTCGAGCGTCGCTACGACGCCGCGCGCGACGCATCCGCCGACAGCCGCGCCAGCAGCGATCTGGCCGTGTCCGACGGCGACAGCGAATCCACGCTGACGACGGGCTCGCTGCGCATCTCGTGCTTGCCGTTGGAAGTGTGCCGCATCACCGCTGAAAGGCGGCGGGCAATCATGTGGGCGGTGCGGAAGTCGGTCTCCGCGAACACGACGATGACCGAGCCGTCCTTCTGCGCGGCGCCGAAATCCATCTGGCGCATCAACCGGCTGAGGATGCGGGCGGCATCGAGCTGGGCGCGGGAGTTGCCGGGGTCGAAGGCGAACCGCGCGACCGACAGGCCGCCGCCGCGGGCCAGCGCCTGCTCGACCGCCTTGGCAAAGTCGCGGGCGAAGGCTTCCACCGTGAGCAGGCCGCTGCGCGGATCGAGCCAGCCGCCGGCGTCGATCGAGCGCAGCGTGCGGCTCAATTGTGCTTCCATCGCATGCTGGCGGATCAAGGGCAGTGCGTTGGCCGCGACCTTCGCCGGCTCGCCCGGGATCAGCTCGAGATTGGGCAGGTCGTAAGTCTGTGCCAGCTGGTGCGCGGTGACGACGACGGGCAGGCTGCGGAAGCGGGTGTCTTCGGCGAGCACCGTGAGAAAGGCGTCGGTGACGCGCGCGGTAAAACCTTCGGCGAGCACGACGCCGTCGAGGTCGCGGGTGTTGAGGTGTTTGGCGGCGGCCTCGATCGAGAGCGCGCCGACCACGCCGACGCGCTCGCCGAGCGCGACGGAGAGCGCGGGATAGGCCGAGCCGCGGCCGATCAGGAGCACGGTGGCATCACGGGCGGGATCGCCCTCCGGCAGCGCGACCTTCACTTCCGGCAGCCGGCGGAGCACCGTCGCATGCAGGGTGCGCACGCGCAAAGCGGCGCGAAGCCGCGCGATCAGCCGGTCGGGATTGGTGCCGTGCGAGGAGAAGGGCAGGGCGTTGGGAGGCAACGCGCCCGAAGCATCCAGCGCGACAAAGGGAAGATAGGGCGACTGGTCGGCGATCTTCCTGGCGAGCGGCGCGATATGCGGCTCGTGACCACCGGATGTCTGGGCGAGAACCACGGCCGGCTGGACCTGCTCGACTGCGCGCGCTGCGCTGGCCCAGTCGCTATCGACGACGGGAAAGAGCCGGGCCTCGTCCAGCGCCGCAATGAAGGGCGGCCGCTCGGCATTGGACACAAACAGGATCGGGCCCGCCTGGGACATTCGAAAACTCTGATCACGCGACAGATGCCGCGCAATCTAGTTCCACCCCCCTTAATGCGCCGTCAACGGAGGTGGCGAAACTGTGCTAGGTTCTGTACCCAAACCCCTTGCGGGTGATGAGGCGGAGTGATTCAAGGCTTCCCAAAGGGAGGCTTTGATGGCTCGCTTCGACCTTTCTGACGCCGAGTGGACAATCATCGCG
>JAESGJ010000221.1_pt1 | contig 67646 bp, 58 predicted proteins | sample 9266241 | NCBI WGS metagenome assembly JAESGJ01 (sample SAMN14514841, study PRJNA621669) | algae metagenome | isolation source: Brasilonema octagenarum HA4186-MV1 and co-occurring heterotrophs from wet... | place: USA: Manoa Valley, Hawaii | collected 2009-07-20
GCCAGCTGAATTGTTGCAAAGAGCTGCAACAATATGCCGCCCAGGATCAGAGCGACGAGGAAGCCCGCGCCGAGGGGAAGAAACAGTTGGGTTCTGAACGAGAGTCGTTGCCACATTAGGTCAATTCTAACGCGCGTTGGCGGGATTTGCTCTTTCCATTTGTTCCCGCCGGTCTATGAGTCGAAGAACAAGAGAGTGCGCGATGCAAGATACTGCCAAACCGGGGACCCGGGTCCTGATTGTCGACGACCATCCCGTGGTGCTGTCCGGTTGCCGCACCCTGTTCGCTTCGGACCATTCGATCCGTATCGATGAGGCGACCGACGCCAAATCCGGCCATCGCGCTTATGTCAGCAAGCGGCCTGACGTCACCGTGATCGACATCAGCCTGCCCGATGTCTCCGGCTTCGAGTTGATGCGACGCATCCGCAAGGACGATCCCGACGCCAAGATCATCATGTTCAGCATGAACGACGATCCGGCCTTCGTGGTGCGGGCGGTCGAGCTCGGGGCGCAGGGCTATGTCTCCAAGGGCGACGATCCCCGGATCCTGCTGAAAGCGGTGCGCAAGGTGGTGGCGGGCGACAATTTCATTTCTCCTCAGCTCGCGGAAGCCGTGACGTTCTCCGGCGCGGCCATCAAGGCCAATCCGGCCTCGCAGATGACGCCGCGGGAGCTCGAAATTCTCCGCCTGCTCGGACGCGGCGACAAGATCGTCGAAGTCGCCGAGGCACTCGGCATCTCCTACAAGACCGTCGCCAACACCACGTCCCTGCTCAAGCAGAAGCTGGGGGCAAAGAACCATTCCGACCTGATCCGGATCGCGGTCGAAATCGGGATGAACTGAATTTGCTCGCCGGCGCTGAGGCCGACATCCGCGCACCGAACCGGCTGCTCCAGGACGCAGCCGGTTCGGCGCGGATTGATGTCGGCGCGCAGCCGGGCAATGCATGGACGTCGCTGACATCTGTCCGCCGATCCAACGAGGAGCACCGAGACAGGTTCCAGCTGGACGTCGACTATTCGGGAAAAGACGGTAGATTTTTCAAATTTGTTGCTCCGTTTGACACTTCATCGAACGCGGTTGATCGGGAAAACTTGGAACATTTTGGCGCGCTCATCGTTTTCGCCCTTGACGGTTTCGTGAACGGCGACGCAAGGTTGCCGGGAAGAGTTTTTGACGGGTCGGCGACCCGAGCGAGGCAAACTGGTCTGCACACTTAACGACAGACCTTCCAAGAGGAGGGCTGCGGCATCGCCGCAGCCCTTTTTCGTTGGGCCGGCCAGAGGCGGGAAGCGGTTTCCTGATGCCGCAAAACACTTTATGGTGGCCCAAAGCCTCTGGCTGTTGACAAGTAATTTCGTAAAATCAAAGGCTTAGCGAGCGGGCTCAGGCCCGGTCGGCCTTTGGAGGGCAGTTTGACTCGTTATATCTCGACCCGGGGCGAAGCCCCCGAACTCGGCTTCTGCGACGTGATGCTGACCGGGCTTGCCCGCGACGGCGGCCTGTACGTGCCGACCATCTGGCCGCAGCTCTCGACCGAAGCCATCGCCGGATTTTTCGGCCGCCCCTATTGGGAGGTCGCGGTCGACGTGATCCGTCCCTTCGTCGGCGGCGAGATTTCGGATGCCGAACTCGGCCGCATGGCCAACGAAGCCTATGCAACCTTCCGCCATCCTGCGGTGGTGCCGCTGCGCCAGATGTCGCCGCACCAGTTCGTGCTGGAACTGTTCCACGGACCGACGCTCGCCTTTAAGGACGTGGCGATGCAGTTGATCTCGCGATTGATGGACCATGTGCTTGCCAAGCGTGGCCAGCGGACCACCATCGTGGTTGCGACTTCAGGCGACACCGGCGGTGCCGCGGTCGATGCGTTTGCAGGACTGGAGAATGTCGACCTCATCGTGCTGTTTCCGCACGGCCGTATCTCCCAGGTGCAGCAGCGGATGATGACGACGACGGGCGCGGCCAATGTCCACGCGCTCGCCATCGAAGGCCATTTCGACGACTGCCAGGCTCTCGTGAAGGCGATGTTCAACAACCATCGCTTCCGCGATGCGACTTCGCTCTCCGGCGTCAATTCGATCAACTGGGCGCGCATTGTCGCTCAAGTGGTCTATTATTTCACCTCTGCCGTTGCCGTCGGTGCGCCGGCGCGCGCGGTGGATTTCGTCGTGCCGACCGGCAATTTCGGCGACATCTTCGCCGGCTACGTCGCCAAGCGGATGGGGCTGCCGGTGCGGACCCTGCGCATCGCCGCCAACGTCAACGACATCCTGGCGCGCACGCTGAAGACGGGGATCTACGAGGTGCGCGAGGTACACGCGACGGCATCGCCGTCGATGGACATCCAGATCTCGTCGAATTTCGAGCGGCTGATGTTCGAAGCCGGCGGGCGCGATGCCGCCGATGTACGCCGTCTGATGGAGTCGCTGAAGCAATCCGGGCGGTTCGTGCTGCCCGACGCGACGCTGGCCGCGATCCGCGAGGAGTTCGACGCGGGACGCGCCGACGAGACCGAGACCGCGGCTGCGATCCGCGCGGCCTGGCGCGAAGCCGGTGAGTTGGTCGATCCCCATACGGCGGTGGCGCTCGCCGTGGCCGACCGCGACACCACCGACACGCGGGTGCCGAGCATCGTGCTCTCCACCGCTCATCCGGCCAAATTTCCCGATGCCGTCGAAGCGGCCTGCGGCCAGCGGCCGCAATTGCCGGTTTGGCTCGACGGTCTCATGACCAAATCCGAACACATGAAGGTGGTGAAGAACGATCAGGCCGAGGTCGAGCGGTTCGTGCTGTCGGTCAGCCGCGCCGCAAAACAAGGAGTTGCCGGATGAGCGTCGAGATTTCCAAGCTTGCGTCCGGCCTGACCGTCGTCACCGACAAGATGCCCCATCTCGAAACCGCGGCGCTCGGCGTCTGGGCCGGCGTCGGCGGACGCGACGAAAAGCCGAACGAGCACGGCATCTCGCATCTGCTCGAGCACATGGCGTTCAAGGGCACGACCAAGCGCTCCTCGCGCGAGATCGTCGAGGAGATCGAGGCGGTTGGCGGCGACCTCAATGCCGGCACCTCGACCGAGACCACGTCCTATTACGCACGGGTGCTGAAGGCCGACGTGCCGCTGGCGCTCGACGTGCTCGCCGACATCCTCGCCAATCCCGCCTTCGAGCCCGACGAACTCGAGCGCGAGAAGAACGTCATCGTGCAGGAGATCGGCGCGGCGCAGGACACGCCCGACGACGTCGTGTTCGAGCATCTCAACGAGCTCTGCTATCCCGACCAGCCGATGGGCCGCTCGCTGCTCGGCACCGCCAAGACGCTGCGCGCCTTCAATCGCGATTCGCTGCGCGACTATCTCTCGACGCATTATCGCGGGCCCGACATGGTGGTGGCCGCGGCCGGCGCGGTCGATCACAAGCAGGTGGTCGCCGAGGTCGAGAAGCGCTTTGCAAGTTTTGAGGGGACGCCGGGTCCCAAGCCGCAGGCGGCCATGTTCGGCAAGGGTGGTACCAAAGTGGTGCATCGCGAGCTGGAGCAGGCGCATCTGACGCTGGCGCTGGAAGGTGTGCCGCAGAGTGATCTGTCGCTGTTCTCGCTCCAGGTCTTCACCAACATCCTCGGCGGCGGAATGTCGTCGCGCCTGTTCCAGGAGGTCCGCGAGAAGCGCGGCCTCTGTTACTCCATCTATTCATTCCACGCGCCCTATACCGACACGGGCTTCTTCGGCCTTTACACCGGCACAGACCCGGCCGATGCGCCGGAGATGATGGAGGTCGTGGTCGATATCATGAATGATTCGGTGGAGTCGCTGACCGAGGCCGAGATCGCGCGGGCCAAGGCGCAGATGAAGGCCGGCCTCTTGATGGCGCTGGAGAGCTGCTCGTCCCGTGCCGAGCAGCTGGCGCGCCACGTGCTGGCCTATGGCCGGCCGCAGACGGTCGAGGAGCTGGTGGGCCGGATCGATGCCGTCAGCGTCGAATCGACCCGGGATGCCGCGCGTGCGCTGCTGTCGCGGAGCCGCCCTGCGGTTGTCGCATTAGGCAGTGGCAGGGGTCTGGACACGGCGGTGTCTTTTGCGGAAGGATTGACGCGGGCACGTGCCAAGGCGCGGCTGCATTAGGAGCCGCGCGCGGGCCGAGCTGCCCCGGGAAGCATCACCATGGCCCTCTTTCGCCTGCCGTCCAGTGGACCCGCCGCCCTCGCGCCGCGCGGCAACGGGCTGTTGCTGCGCGCGCCGCAGATGTCGGACTTCCTGCAATGGGCGCATTTGCGCGAAGCCAGCCGCGATTACCTGACGCCCTGGGAGCCAATCTGGCCGTCGGACGACCTGACCCGCTCCGGCTTCCGCCGCCGCCTGCGCCGCTATTCCGAGGACATTGCCGCGGACCGTTCCTATCCCTTTCTGGTTTTTCGAGAGCTTGACGGCGCCATGGTCGGCGGCATCACGCTGGCCAATGTCCGGCGCGGCATCGTGCAGGCCGGCACCATCGGCTATTGGGTTGGGCAACCCCATGCCCATCGCGGCTACATGACGGCTGCGCTGCGGGTGCTGCTGCCGACGCTGTTCGGCGAGCTCAATCTGCACCGGGTGGAGGCCGCCTGCATCCCCACCAATGCGCCGTCGATCCGGGTGCTGGAGAAGTGCGGCTTCTCCCGGGAGGGGCTGGCGCGCCGCTATCTCTGCATCAACGGCGTCTGGCAGGACCATTTGCTGTTTGGCCTGCTGCATGAGGACTTCCGCGGCTGAGCCACTCGGCTCATGTGGCCAATCCCCCTTTTTGCTGCCTTGGGTTCGCCGATTTTGGCGATATAACCCGCATGTTCCCGCGGGTAATCGGCCGGAATTTGTCATGGAGTACGGGTTTTGATGGTGAAGCAGCTTCGGTCATCGGAGAATGTGCTGCGGCGGATGCCGGCGATCATGCTGGCCTTGTCGATGTCGTTCGCGGCGACTTCGCCGGTCGCCGCCCAGTCCTTGACCGACCGCTTCAAGAACCTGTTCGGCGGCAAGTCGGATGAACAGGCTGCTCCGAAGCCTGCCCCCGCGCCCGGTCAGCCGGCGGAAGACGAGGTCGATTGCCCGCAGGTGACGGTGCGCGCTGGTGCGTCGACCTACGCGGTTGGGGTTACCGGCAAGCCGGCCGTGGGCAACGAGATCCGCTTCCAGGCCACCATCACCAAGATGGCGCGCGAATGTGCCCGCAGCAGCGCCGGCATCACGGCCCGGATCGGAATCCAGGGTCGTGTCATCGCGGGCCCCGCCGGCGCGCCCTCCACCGTCGAGGTCCCCTTGCGTGTCGCGGTGGTGCAGGGCGGTGTCGGCGAGAAAGTGATCGCCTCGAAGGCTTACCGGACCACAGTCGAGATGACGGATGGCGGCAGCGTGCCCTTCTCCTTCATCGTCGAGGATGTGAGCTATCCGGCGCCGTCGGCCGCCGTCGCGGATTCCTATGTCTTCTATGTCGGCTTCGACCCGCAGGCGCTGTCCCCGGAGCCGAAGGGGCGGAAGAAGAAGTAGCGTACGGGCCCCTTTGCCCCGGACGCAGCGCAGCGCTTCTTCAGCGGTGCGCTGCAGAGCAGGGCCAATGCCGCGACCCACTGGGTCTCGGCTCTGCGTCGCGTCATTTCATGCTGCGATGCGCCCGGGACAAGAGAGTCTTCCAACAAAAAAAGCCGGCGCTCATCGCGCCGGCTTTTTGATTGGTGAGGCTCAACCCCTCAGTTCAGCTTTTGCCGGACCTCGGTGATGCCCTTGGCGAGCAGATCGTCGGCGACCGAGCCCTTGACCGACTGCGACAGGATGGTCGAGGCGGCCTGGACGGCGGCTTCCGCGGCTGCGGCGCGGACATCGGCGAGCGCCTGGGCCTCGGCGAGCGCGATCTTGCTCTCCGCGGTCTTGGTCCTGCGGGCGACGAAGTCTTCCATTTTCGCCTTGGCCTCGGTCGCGATGCGCTCGGCCTCGCTTCTGGCGTTGGCGATGATGTCGGCAGCCTCGCGTTCGGCCGAGGCGGTGCGCGCCTTGTAGTCGGCGAGCACCTTGGCGGCTTCCTGCTTGAGACGGGTCGCGTCGTCGAGCTCGGCCTTGATGCGGTCGGCGCGATGATCCAGCGCGGTCATCGCTTTCTTGAAGACCCCGAGATAGCCGAACAGGACCATCAGGATCACGAAGGCGATGGCGACCCAGGTTTCAGGATCGAAGAACATCTCGACTAACCTTTCAGGGACGCGTCGACCGCGGCATTGACCGACGCAGCGTCGGGAACGACGCCGGTAAGCTGCTGCACGATCTGGCCGGCCGCATCGGCCGCGATGCCGCGGACGTTGCTCATGGCGGTGGCGCGGGTCGAGGCGATGGTCTTCTCCGCCCCGGCAAGCTTGGCCGCCAATTGCTCTTCCAGCGCCTTGCGCTCGGCTTCCGCCGCCGCATTCGCCTTGTCGCGGGATTCGTTGCCGATCGCCTGTGCCCGGGCCCGCGCCGAAGCGAGCTCGTTTTCATAGGCCTTGAGCGCGGCGTCGGACTGGTCCTTCAACTTCTGCGCTTCGGCGAGGTCGCCCTCGATCTTGTTCTGGCGCGCCTCGATCGCACCGCCGACCTTCGGCAGAGCAAGCTTGGACACGATCACATAAAGCGCGACGAAGAAGATCGCGAGCCACACCAGCTGTGAAGCGTAGGTGCTGCTCTCGAACGGCGGAAAACCACCACCGTGACCGCCTTCGGCCCCGGTGTGGGCGCCCGCCGCCGGACTTTTCGCCCCGCCATGACTTTCAGCCATGGATTACTCCTGTTGCCGTCATGCGCGCCGCTTCGGTTGAAGCGGCGCGAAACTTCGTCCTCAGAGCGGAACGAACAGCAGCAGCAGTGCGATCAGCAGCGAGAAAATGCCGAGCGCTTCGGTCACGGCGAAGCCGAAGATCAGATTGCCGAACTGGCCCTGAGCGGCCGACGGGTTGCGAACGGCTGCGGCGAGGTAGTTGCCGAAGATCACGCCGACGCCGACGCCTGCGCCGCCCATGCCGATGCATGCGATGCCCGCGCCGATAAGTTTTGCTGCTGCCGGATCCATTTTAGACTCCTTGGAAGAAAGATTGGGTTTTGGGTGGAAATTCCCCGGACCGCTCAGTGTCCCGGATGAATGGCGTCGTTGAGGTAGATGCAGGTCAGGATCGCAAACACATAGGCTTGCAGGAACGCGACCAGAATCTCGAGCGCGTACAGCGCGACCGTGAGCGCCAGCGGCAGCACGCCGCCGACCCAGCCCAGCGCGCCGAGCGAGAAGCCGAGCATGGCGACGAAGCCCGCGAACACCTTCAGCGCGATGTGGCCGGCCAGCATGTTGGCGAACAGACGGACGCTGTGGGAGACCGGCCGCAGGAAGAACGACAGGACCTCGATGAACATCACCAGCGGCAGGATGTAGCCGGGAACGCCGTGGGGCACGAAGATCGAGAAGAATTTCAGGCCGTTCTTGGCGACGCCGTAGATCAGGACCGTGAAGAAGACCAGAAGCGCGAGCGCTGCCGTCACGATCAGATGGCTCGACACCGTGAAGGTGTAGGGAATGATGCCGACCAGGTTCGAAACGCAGATGAACATGAACAGCGAGAAGATCAGCGGGAAGAACTTCATGCCTTCCGCGCCGGCGGTCGAGCGGATGGTCGAAGCCACGAACTCGTAGGAGATTTCGGCGACCGACTGAAGGCGCCCGGGAACCAGCTGGGTTCCGCTGGCGAGCATCAGGAGCGAGATGATCGCGATCGTCACCAGCATGTAGAGCGACGAATTCGTGAAGGCGATCGTGTGATTGCCGATATGGCCCAGGGTAAAGAGAGGCTCGATGTTGAACTGGTGGATCGGATCGATTTTCATCAGCGCGGCATCTCTTGGTCTGCCGGGCGATGCCGGCGGGTCTCGGTCTGCCGGCCGGGCCGGCCCGCACCGACGATGCCGGTGCGATTATTCCTCTCCTGGGCGGATCGCTTAAGAACCACCGCGCCTGTTCTGACCCGCGCCCGCCGTTCTCACCACATTCACCACGCCGGCGACAAAGCCCAGCAACAGGAACACGATAAACCCGAAAGGCGACGTCGACAGCAAGCGGTCGAACCCCCAGCCAATCCCCGCTCCGACGACGACCCCGGCGACCAACTCGGAGGATAACCGGAATCCAAGCGCCATCGCCGAAGCTCTGGCCCCCCTGTCTTCACCGTCACCTGCGGGTTGCTCGGTCTTGGTCCGGCGGTCCCGAAGCTCGGACAACCGCTGATCAAGATTTCCGAGCCGTTCGGAAAGCGCAGCTTCCTCGGACGATCTATCGCGATCTCCATTCTCGCCGTGTCCCGTGCCCTGTGTCATGCAACGAAGACCCGAAACGCCGCGGCTGAATGGAAATTGCGCCCGCCACCCTCAAAAGCCGCGCGGACCATACTGATGGCCTATAATCAAGTCAAGCCGGGTCACGATTGCGTCGCTTTCAGCTATGTGGCTGATTTGGTTGACGATATTGGCGCGCGCGGCAGCGCCGCACACAACGTGACGCCGCACCGCAGCAGCTCGCCGCAGGTTCGGCGAATGGTGCTGCTCTTTCGCCACGCTGCCGGGATCGAAGATGCCACCGCGATCGTTGATACGGTTGCGTGTTTTGGGCGGCGGATCGGCTCGCCGGGGTGTAGAATCTGCCGGAGTGCCACCTTCACGTCGTGGCGGAGAGTGCGATGAGACCTGTGACGTCATCCACAACATCATGGCTTGCGGTGGCGGCGTTCGCTGCTGCGATGGCAATCGGCGGCGACGTCGAGGCCGCCCAGCCCGGCCCCGACAGCGAAAACGGCCGCTACAGCATGACGCCCATCCCGGAGGGCGTGCTGCGGCTCGACACGCGGACCGGGACGGTCTCGACCTGCACCAAGAACGGTACCGGCTGGGCCTGCTACGCGGTGCCCGACGAACGGACCGCGCTCGACGCCGAGATCGGCAGGCTCCAGGCCGAGGTCGAAAGGCTGAAGGGACAGCTCGCGGCGGGGCCGACGGTGTCGGGAAAGATCGACGACGCGCTGCCGAAATCCGATCCGCTGAAGAAGGCGGAGCCTAGGGGTGCCGAGGGCGAGCGCAAGATCGAGATCCCGCTGCCGAGCGACCAGGACGTCGACCGCGTGATGTCGTTTCTTGAAAAGGCCTGGCGCCGGCTGATCGACATGGCCAACCGGGTGCAGAAGGACGTGTCGGGGAGGATTTGACGATGCCTCCAACGACATGAATGACGACGGCAACTTGCCAAGCTGAGAGAGCCTTCATGACATCAGGCAAATCCGTCACCCGCTCGGCGCCATCAGCCGTGCAAGCCACCACCATTGCATCGTCGCTGCTGGCCGTGCAGACGCCGGGCCGCGGCTTCACCGATCTGACCAGTGAAGCTGCAAAATTCATCGCCGAGGTTCACGCGCGGGACGGCGCGCTGACGCTGTTCATCCGCCATACCTCGGCCTCGCTGACGATCCAGGAGAACGCCGATCCATCCGTGCTCGTCGACCTCTCCACGGCATTGTCCCACCTCGCGCCGGAGAATGCGGGCTGGACTCACGACACCGAAGGACCGGACGATATGCCGGCGCATGTCAAGACGATGCTGACCGGGACTTCGCTTCAGGTCCCGGTCCTGAACGGCAGGCTTGCGCTCGGCACCTGGCAGGCGATCTATCTGATCGAGCATCGCAGACGGCCGCACCGGCGCGAGGTGGTGCTGCAATTCGTCGGCGGCAATCAGTAAGGCGCTTTCGAGCGCAGTCGCCGCCGGTCCGCAGCAAGAAAAAGCGTCAAACCAAGAAGCCCATGAAAAAACCGGCCGCGGAGACCGCGGCCGGTTGGTATTGGTTGCGACCGGTACTCTCGATCAGTTCGACTTGATGTCGACGTCCTTGGTCTCCGGCAGGAAGAACAAGCCGATGACGACGGTGATCGATGCGAAGATGACCGGATACCAGAGACCCGCGTAGATATCGCCGGTCGAGGCCACGATGGCGAAGGCGGTCGCCGGCAGTAGGCCGCCGAACCAGCCGTTGCCGATGTGGTAGGGCAGCGACATCGAGGTGTAGCGGATGCGGGTCGGGAACAGTTCGACCAGCATCGCGGCGATCGGGCCGTAGACCATCGTGACGAACAGCACCAGGACGAACAGCAGTCCGATGGTCGCGGCCACCTGCGGACGGAAGACGTCGAACGGGTGGGCCATCTTCACGATGCCGGCGTCGCCGGTCTTCGGATAGCCGGCCGCCTGCACGGCGGCGAGGACCGCCGGGTTGCCGTCCTTGGCGTTGGCGTAGGCGATGTCCTTGCCGTTGACCATTACCTTCACGCCCGAACCCGCCGCGCCGGGAGAGGTCGAGTACTTGACCGACGACTGGGCAAGGTAGGCACGTGCGGTGTCGCAAGGCGCGGTGAAGACGCGGGTGCCGACCGGGTTGAACAGGTCGCCGCAACCCGCGGGATCCGCCACCACCTCGACCTTGACCGATTCGATCGCCTTTTCCAGCGCCGGGTTGGCGTTGGTGGTGATCATCTTGAAGATCGGGAAGAAGGTCAGCGCCGCGATCAGGCAGCCGCCGAGGATGATCGGCTTGCGGCCGATCTTGTCGGACAGCATGCCGAACACGATGAAGAAGCCGGTGCCGAGCAGCAGCGACCAGGCGATCAGGAGGTTGGCGGTGTAGCCGTCGACCTTCAGGATCGATTGCAGGAAGAACAGCGCGTAGAACTGGCCAGTGTACCAGACCACGCCCTGGCCCATCACGCCGCCAAGCAGTGCGAGAAGCACCAGCTTGCCGTTCTGCCAATTGCCGAAGGCTTCCGTCAGCGGCGCCTTCGAGCTCTTACCCTCGTCCTTCATCTTCTGGAAGATCGGGGATTCGTTGAGGCGGAGCCGGATCCAGACCGAGATGCCGAGCAGCAGCACCGAGACCAGGAACGGAATACGCCAGCCCCAGGCCGCGAAGTCGGCTTCGCCGGTCGCGGTACGGGTGAACAGGATCACCAGCAGCGACAGGAACAGGCCCAGCGTCGCGGTGGTCTGGATGAAGGAGGTGTAATAGCCGCGCTTGCCGTTTGGAGCATGCTCCGCGACATAGGTCGCCGCACCGCCATATTCGCCGCCGAGCGCCAGACCCTGCGCGAGGCGCAGCGCGATCAGGATGATCGGCGCCGCAATGCCGATGGTCGCCGCGTTGGGCAGCAGGCCGACGATGAAGGTCGACAGGCCCATGATCAGGATGGTGACGAGGAAGGTGTATTTGCGGCCGACGATGTCGCCGATGCGGCCGAACACGATCGCGCCGAACGGACGAACCAGGAAGCCGGCGGCAAAGGCCAGCAGCGCGAAGATGTCGCGGGTTGCCGGCGGATAGGCCGAGAAGAACTGCGCGCCGATGATGCCGGCCAGCGAACCGTAAAGATAGAAGTCGTACCACTCGAAGACGGTACCGAGCGAAGAGGCGAGAATGACGAATCGTTCGTCCTTCGTCATCCCTCCCGCACGTGTTTCAGACACTGCAATTGTCGACATGTTTGAATCGCTCCCCGAAAGTTTCCTCGCGTCCCGGGTGTCCGGGCATGCCGGATCAACCTGGGTCTTGATGTGCAAAGTAACATCGGCGTGAAACCCGCCCCAATACGACTTTCGGCCTTGCGCACTGACGCGCACCCGACGCAGCGGTATCGGGCGCTGGCAGGTAGCCGCGGGGCTTGCGGATTAACCCCTTTGCGGCGAAGGAATAATGTGCCCTTGCATGCCACGGCTGCTCGGGGAAGAATTGGCAGGCTGCGGCGTTGACTCGCCGCCCGGCGTGAACGACAGCAAGAGAACGATGAACGCTCCCTCGACCCATCTCGTCATTGCCGATGACCACCCGCTGTTCCGCGACGCACTGCGGCAGGCAGTGGCGGGCGTCCTGACCACGGCCAGGATCGACGAAGCCGGCTCGTTCGAGGATCTGACCAAGCTGCTGGAACAGACCTCCGAGGTCGACCTCATTCTGCTCGACCTCTCGATGCCCGGCATCTCGGGCTTCTCCGGCTTGATCTATCTGCGCGCGCAATATCCGGCGATTCCGGTGGTGATCGTCTCGGCCTCCGACGACGGCGCCACGATCCGCCGTTCGCTCGATTTCGGCGCCTCCGGCTTCATTCCGAAGCGTTTCGGCGTCGAGACCTTGCGCGACGCCATCCTCAAGGTGATGGAGGGCGACGTCTGGGTTCCCGCCGATACGGATCTGTCGGCAGCGGCCGATCCGGACATGACGCGCCTGCGCGACCGCCTGGTGACGCTGACGCCTCAGCAGGTCCGGGTCCTGATGATGCTGTCGGAAGGCCTCCTCAACAAGCAGATCGCCTACGAGCTCGGTGTCTCCGAGGCCACCATCAAGGCGCATGTCTCGGCGATCCTGCAGAAGCTCGGCGTCGAGAGCCGGACCCAGGCCGTGATTGCCGCGGCGAAGATCGCCGGCGGCCAGTGGAAGCAGGGCACACCGACGGGGTGAGCCTGCTACAGCGTCGTCAGAAGCGCATCGGCGGCCCTGATATCTTCCGTCTCGGAACCTGCAGCAAAACCGTCGCGCGCCGATTGGAGCAGTAGCCTTGCCTCCTGGGGGCGACGCCGGCCGACGAGAAGCTGCGCCAGATCGATGGCCACCCGCAATTCCCACGCTTTCGCCCCTCTCGTGCGGCTGAGGTCCAGCGCCTGCATCAGGCAGGCCTCGGCTTCCTCGATCCGCGGCATCGGCTGGTGCGACAGGACCTTGCCCTTCATGCGCAGCAGCTCGGGCATGTAGAGGTGATCGCCGCTTCGCTCGACGAGGCGGATGGCATCGTCGATCAGCCCTGCGCTCTGCTCGATCTGGCCGAGGGCCAACAATCCCTGGACCAGTGCGATGTTGAACGTCGTGGTGAGCAGCTCGTAGCCTGCATCATGGAGCTCGCGCAGGCAGGCCCTGATCGTCTCGACGCCATCGGCGGCATTTCCGCGTCGGACCGCAATCTCGCCTTTGACGCCGCGACCGACCGCAAGATAGGGGCCCATCGAACGCGAATTGGCATGCGCGATGAAGCGGTCGATGTTCGTTTCGGCGCCGTCGAGGTCGCCGTTCCAGAGATCGATCGAGACCGCCCAGATCAGCGCGATGCAGAGTGTGATCGGATGATCCATCTGCGCGGCTTCGTCGATGGTCTGACGCGCCAGCCGCTGGGCATCCGCGGGCCGGCCCTGTAGCCAGAGTTCGCGCGCGAGCGAGATGCCGGCGCGATTGCGATGATCGAAGCCGTGGACCGTGCTGATCCGTTCCGTGCCCGGCCCCCGCCAGGCCGTCTCCAGCATGGCCGTCGCTTCGCGATGCCCGCCGGCAAGATGCAGCGACACGCCCAGCAGCGAATGAGCGAGGGCGATCGAGGCGGCATCGCCGAGCGTCTGGGCGACCGCGAGACTCTGCTGGGCGTAACCGAGCGCGGCGTCGAACTGTCCCATCCGCTCGTGAAAGATATGCATGCGGCCAAGCAGCTGGAGCTGGTTCGGCCTATCGCCGCGCGCCTCGGCGATCGCAAGCGCCCTGCGCAACGCAGCACGCGCCGCCTCGCTGCCGCCGCGCGTGAACATCAAGGTCAGCCCGAGCGCGGCCTGGATGTGCATCTCCTCGGCGCTGCCGTGCGCGGACGGATCGATCGCTAGCAAGGCCCGTTCCGACCAGCGCCGGCATTCGATCAGCAGCGACATCGCAAGGAAGATCGGGGCCGCGGCCGCGGCAAGCGCGATGCCGACGCCGATGTCGCCGCTCGCGCCGAAGCACCATTCGAGCGCAGCGCGCACATTGTGAAGCGCGGAGAAGTGGACTGCACGCTCGTCGGCGCTCGGCGGCGTCGCCCATGTCGTGCCGGCCTGTTCCAGCCACTGCCGGTAATAGGTCGCGTGGCGGGCAGCGAGTGCGGCGTCGAAAGGGTCGATCTCGAGCAGATAGGCGCGCGTCGTATCGAGCAGGCGATAGCGCATCATGGCGCCGATCGGGCGCGGCGCAACCATCGACTTGGCGACGAGACCGTCGATGGCGTCGAACAGGCGCGAGCGGTCGACGCGGTCGTCCGGCACCACCTCGAGCGCGGCGTCGATGGTGAAGTGACCGGCGAAAACCGCGAGCCGGCGCAGCACAAGCCGCTCGGTGTCGGACAGCAGGCTGTAGCTCCAGTCCAGCGTCGCGTGCAGCGTCTTCTGCCGCGGCGGCGCGGTGCGCTGGCCCTGCCAGACCAGGTTGAGGCGTTCATCGAGCAGCGCCGCCGTCTGCTCCAGGCCGTAGGCTTCGACCCGGCCGGCGGCGAGCTCGATGGCCAGCGCCATGCCGTCGAGCTTGCGGCAGATGTTCGCGATGATCGCAGCATTTGCATCGTCGAGTACAATCTGAGCGCCGCCAGCCGTTGCACGTTCGAGAAATAATTGCAGCGCCGGATAGGTCTGTGCCGACGCGGCTGTCATCCCGGTATCGTCGGGCGGAACGGCAAGTGGCGCCAGCCGATACACCTGTTCGCCCTCGACGCGCAGAGCCTCGCGGCTCGTGGCGAGGATGTGGACATGCGGTGCGCTGTCAAAGATCTCCGCCGCCAGCGGTGCCGCTGCGCCGATGACGTGCTCACAATTGTCCAGGATCAGCAGCATCCGCTTGTCCCGGAGATGCGCAAGCAATGCGGGGAGGGGATCGTCGGTCTGCGCCGGCAGGCCCAGCATCAGCAGGATCGAGGTGATCACGAGATCGGGGTCGCTGAGCGCGGCAAGATCAACGAAATGCGCGGCGTCGCAAAATGTTTCGAGCAGGTCGTGAGCGATCGCCACTGCGACGGCGGTCTTGCCGACGCCGCCGGGGCCTGCGATCGTGACGAAGCGGGAGCCGAGGAGCTTGTCCGAGATGGCGGCGATTGCCTCCTCGCGCCCGACCATCCGGAGCAGACGGTTGGGAAGTTTTACCGGTGGCAGATCCAGCTTTGGCGTCGCGCGCGGCTCTGCGGGAATCTCCGCTTGCGCAATCGGTGCGACGAAGCAATAGCCTCGGCCCGAGAGCGTGGTGATGTAGCGGGCGCCGTCCTTGCCGTCGCCGAGCGCCTTGCGCAGCGCGGCGACGTGGAAGCGCAAGTTGGCTTCATCAACGGTAATGCCGGGCCACACGAGCGCCATCAGATCCCATTTGCTCACGACGGCGTTCGGCCGCGACATCAGCGCGATGAGCGTGTCGAAGGCCTTTGCGCCGAGCGGCAGCGCAACGCCGTCTCGCGTAATGAGCCGCTCATGTGGCGTCACGGTGAACGGCCCGAAAGATAAAGTTCCCGTCGCGATGTTGGCCGGCTCGGTCATGGTGAAATCTGATCCCTAGAAGCCGACCGGATAGCCAGACGGTGAGGATCGGGCAAGTCCGCCCCTGCATCGGCATCAGACGGCGCATGCAGGCCTTGTGAGGCGCGCGCGTGGCGACCTCACAATTTCTCACAAGTCCAAACGGGTAGGTTCGGACGATCGCTGCTAGTCATTGCTGCGACGGCCAGGAGACATTCATGACACAAGCGGCGAAAACACTCTACACGGCCAGAACCCACACCAGCGGCGGCCGCCACGACGGCATATCGCGCAGCTCCGATGGCCGTCTCGACGTCAAGCTGTCGCCGCCGGGTGGCGCAGGCATCGGTACCAATCCCGAGCAATTGTTCGCGGCCGGCTGGTCGGCCTGCTTCGAAGGCGCGATGGAGATCGCCGCGCGCAAGCGGAAAATCGTGCTTCCGAGAAAAAGCGCGATCGATGCGGAAATCGATCTTCTCCTCGATGGGGGCACCTTCGCTCTCCGGGCGCGCCTCAATGTCAGCCTGCCGGGGCTCGATCCCGAGGTCGCGCGCGGCATCATCGATGATGCCCACCAGACCTGTCCTTACTCCATCGCCGTGCGCGGCAATATCGACGTCACTGTCGCACTGATCTGACGTCACCAACGACCAACGAGGTACACCATGAAGCAGATCATCGACCAGCATCGCCGCAAATTCTTCGGCGTCGCCGCGGGAACCGTCGCTGTCGGTCTCGGCATCGTCGACTTCGCCCGCGCCGAGACGGAGGCGCCCAAGTCGGTATCGAACGCGTCGTTCGGCACGATCAAGCAGATCGACGCCGGCGTTCTCAACGTCGGTTATGCCGAGGCCGGCCCGTCAAACGGCCCCGTCGCGATCCTGCTGCATGGCTGGCCCTACGACATTCACGCCTTCGTCGATGTCGCGCCGATCCTCGCCAAGGCGGGCTATCGGGTCATCATTCCCTATCTGCGCGGTTATGGCTCAACGCATTTCCTCTCCGGCGAGACGCTGCGCAATGGCGAACCCGCAGCCATGGCGGCGGACATCATCGCGCTGATGGACAAGCTCGACATCAAGCAGGCGGTCGTCGCCGGCTTCGACTGGGGCGCGCGCACCGCCGACATCATCGCGGCGCTGTGGCCGGAGCGCTGCCGCGCGCTGGTGTCGGTCAGCGGCTATCTGATCTCCAGCCAGGCCGCCGGCAATGCGCCGCTGCCGCCATCTGCCGAGCTGCAATGGTGGTACCAATTCTACTTCGCGACCGAGCGCGGCCGCGCCGGATACGAAAAATACACGCATGATTTCGCGAAGCTGATCTGGAAGCTGGCTTCGCCGCAGTGGAAGTTCGACGACGCCACCTTCGACCGCAGTGCAGCGGCACTCGATAACAAGGATCATGTCGCGATCACGATCCACAATTACCGCTGGCGGCTCGGGCTCGCCACGGGTGAAGCGAAATACGAGGAGCTTGAAAAGAAGCTTGCGGCAGCTCCAGTCATCACCGTCCCGACGATCACGATGGAAGGCGACGCCAACGGTGCGCCGCACCCCGACCCCGGCGCCTATGCCAAGAAATTTTCCGGCCGGTACGAGTTCCGGCTGATCACCGGCGGCATCGGCCACAATCTGCCGCAGGAGGCGCCGCAGGCCTTTGCCAAGGCTGTCATCGACGCCGACGGCGCTTGAGGAATCGTCAGTGCCTCGGTCCGGCCACGCTGGACCGAGGACACCCGTTAACCCCTGCCAGGTGAGAGATCATGACGTCGACTGAAACTGAAAAGAAGAGATCGTCGTTCCGGACGGCGATCGTGCTCGTTGCGATTCTGATCGTGGTGCTCCTGACATGCGTTCCCTATCTCGTCACGATCGCGCCTGCGGAAGAGGCGGCGGCGGAGCGCGCGACGACCGACGCGTCGCCGATCTTCGGTGTCACGATTCCGCCCGGCTACAAGCAGTGGCAGTTGATCGCGCCGGCCGAAGAGGCCGCCCCGCTCGACGAGCTTCGCGCTGTCGTCGGCAACCAGACCGCAATCGACGCCTATCAGGCCGGAAAGCTGCCGTTCCCCGACGGCACCATCCTGGCCAAGCGTGCCTGGAAGCGGAAGCAATCGCCGGACTTCGCATCCGCGACAGTTCCCGGCGCTGCCACCACCGTGCAGGTGATGGTCAAGGATTCCAAAAAATATGCCGCGACCGGCGGCTGGGGCTTCGGCCGTTTCATCAACGGCAGGCCGGTCGACGAGGCCCAGCACCGCACCTGCTTCGCCTGCCACGAAGCGCGGGTCAAGAACCGGGATTACGTCTTCACGCGGCTGGCGCCGTGAAGCGCCCGGAGACGATCATGTCGAAGACCTGGTTCATCAGCGGAAGCTCGCGCGGACTTGGCCGTGCGCTGACGGAAGCCGCGCTCGCGGCGGGAGATCGTGTTGTCGCTTCCGCGCGCGACACGGTTCCGCTCGAACCGTTGCGTGAACGCTTCGGGGAGACATTGCGGCTGGCCAAACTCGACGTGACCGATGATGCCGCCGCGCAGGCCGCGATCGGTCTCGCCGTGGAGGCATATGGCAACATCGATGTCGTCGTGAACAACGCCGGCTACGGCGAACTCGGGTCGGTTGAGGACACCAGCCTGGCGTCGTTCCGGCAGCAGATCGAGGTCAATCTGATCGGAACCATCATCGTTACCAAGGCGGCAATCCCCGTGCTGCGTCGGCAGCGCCGCGGCCATATCGTCCAGGTCTCGTCCGTCGGCGGACGGATCGGTGCTCCCGCCCGCGCCGCCTATTCCGCAGCGAAATGGGGCGTCGAAGGCTTCTCGGAGTCGCTGGCGCGCGAGATGGCGCTGATCGGTGTGCACGTGACGATTGTCGAGCCCGGCGGCTTCAGGACCGGCTTCGCGCAGGCCGCGCACGCGACCGGAGAGGGGCGTGCCGAGTATGATGCCGTCGTCGGCGCCGCCGTCAGGATACAGCGAGACTACGACGGCCGCCAGCCCGGCGATCCCGCGAAGGCTGCAGCAGTTCTCCTGAAGATCGTCGAGATGGATCGACCACCCTTGCGCATCGCGCTCGGCAGCGATGCCGTCAACGCCATCTCCGCAACGGACCGGCAACGCCTCGAAGAGCTCGAGAGCTGGCGCGCACTCAGCCTGTCGACGGACTACTGAAGCGCTTTACTCCGCCGCGACCATCTGCTGCGTGCGCCACTGGCCGAGCAGGGCGCGCAGCGAGGCCGGCTTCACCGGCTTGTTGAGCACCGCGACTTTCTCGTCGCGGGCAGCGACCTGCACGGCGGGGCTGCGGTCGGCGGTGATCAGGATCGCGGGGATGCCGTCGCCGAAACGGCGGCGGATCTCGCGGATCGCGGCGATGCCGTTGCCGCGGTCGAGATGGTAGTCGACCAGCAGGCCGGTGACGCGGCGGCCGGCAGCCTCCATGGCCGCCATCGCGCCCTCGGGATCGGCGACCGCAATCACCTCGGCGTCCCACGCTTTCATCAGCGTTCGCATGCCGTCGAGGATCGCCGCATCATTCTCGATGCAGACGATCAGCGCGCCCGAGATCGGCGTGCGCGCCAGCGGCGTCGCGCTGGTCACGGCGGCGGTGTGGGTGATGGCCTTCGCCGTCGGCACCGTCACCGAGAACACCGAGCCGCCGCCCGCATTGGAGTCGATGGCGATGCCGTGGTTGAGCACGCGGGCCAGCCGCTCGACGATCGAGAGGCCGAGGCCGAGGCCGCGCGCGATCCGCGCGCCTTGCTCGAGGCGATGGAATTCCTTGAAAATTTCGCCCCGCTTGACCAGGGGGATGCCGACGCCGGTGTCGTAGACGCAGATCTTGAGCGAGGCGCCCTGGCGGCGGCAGCCGACCAGCACACGGCCGCGCGGGGTATATTTGATCGCGTTGGAGATCAGGTTCTGAAGCAGGCGCCGCAGTAGCAGGCGATCGGACTCGACCGGGAGCGAGCAGGGGACGAAGGCAAGCTCCAGATTCTTGGCGCGCGCGCTCGGCGCGAACTCGATTTCCAGCGAGCGCATCAGATCGGCCATCTTGAAGCTCGAGATCGAGGTCGTCATCGCGCCGGCATCGAGCCGTGAGATGTCGAGCAGCGCGCCCAGGATCTCCTCGATCGCCTGCAGCGATTCGTCGATGTTCTCGACCAGCCGCGTTTCCTCGCCGCTGTGCTGGCGCTCGACCAGGCTCGTGACGTAAAGCCGCGCCGCATTCAAGGGCTGGAGAATGTCGTGGCTGGCGGCGGCAAGGAAGCGCGTCTTGGAGATGCTGGCGTCTTCCGCGGCGCTCTTGGCCAATGCAAGTTCGGAGTTCAGCCGCGTCAGCTCCTCGGTACGGTCGCGCACCCGCTTTTCCAGCGTCGCGTTGGCGCGCTCCAGCGCCTCCGCCGCCTCGAAGGTGGGGGTGACGTCGGTGAAGGTGATGACGAAGCCGCTGCCGGGCATGCGGTTGGTGAGCACCTCGATCACCATGTGGCGCTCCGGCAGCCGTTCGAGATAGGGCTCGCCCTCGGTGGTGTAGGCGGCGAGACGCCGTTCGATCATCGCCTCGCGCCCGGCCGGATCATCGGGATCGCTCACGCCCATGAATTCGAGGATCTCGCGCAAGGGCGTGCCGAACTGGACGATGTGCGGGGGCACGTTGAGCAGGTCACCGAACTGCCGGTTGGAACAGATCAGCTGCAGGTCGGCGTCGAATACGGCGATGCCCTGGCGCACGTGGTTGAGCGCGGTCTGCAGGATCTCGCGGTTGAAGTGCAGCGCCGCGTGGGAATCATCGAGCAGTTTGAGCGCGGCTTTCGCCGAGACCGTTCGCTTGCGCAGAAGCAGCGACATCACGAGGCGGGAGGACGCAGCCCCGATCGAGGAAGCGATCAAATGCTCGGCGTGCTGCAGCAGCTCGAAATCGGCAGGTGCTCCGGGCTCGAGCCTTACATTGCGCCGCGCGGAGAATGCCTCGAAGGAATGCCGGGCGCGATCGGGCCCGAGATATTGCGCCACCGTGGTCTGGATGTCCTGCACTGTGACCGTGGTGCGCCAGCGGCGGAAACTCGGCGAGATCGGCGCGAGCGTGTTGGGCACGAACAGATCGGCCTGCAACAGCTCGATGGACGACGGCCGGCGCGCCAGCGACAGCAGCACATAGGTCAGGATGTTGAGCGACAGCGACCAGATCACGCCGTGCATCAGCGGCGGCAGATCCGCGCCGAACAGCGCCTGCGGCCGCAGTGCCTCGATCCCGAACGGGCCGTGCTGCAGCAGCAGGATGCCCGATGTCGAGGTGTCCATGAAGCTCGGGATGAACAGCGTATAGAGCCAGACCGCGAAGCCGACCAGCATGCCGCCGATCGCGCCGCGCGCGGTCGCGCGCCGCCACAGCAGCCCGCCGAAGAAGCTCGGCGCAAGCTGGGCGATAGCGGCAAAGGAGAGCAGGCCGATCGCCGCGAGCTGGGTATTGCCGAGGGCGCGGTAGTAGAAATAGGCCATCACCATGATGGCGAAGATCGCAAGCCGCCGCGAGCGCAGCAGGAAGTCGCTGAAATCGGCGCCGCCGGTGCGTCCTTCCGGCCGTCGCTGCAGCACCAGCGGCACCACGAGGTCGTTCGAGACCATGATCGAGAGCGCCACGCATTCGACGATCACCATCGCGGTCGCCGCCGACAAGCCGCCGACGAAAATGGCGACGCTGAGAAGCCCCGCACCGCCCTCCATCGGCAGCGCCAGCACGTACATGTCGGGGTCCGCCGCGCCGAACGGGAAGCTGACGAGGCCGGCGAGCGCGATCGGGATCACGAACAGATTGATGGCGACGAGGTACAGCGGGAACAGCCAGCGCGCGCGACCGACCTCGGCGTCCGAGGAGTTCTCGACCACACTGACGTGGAACTGGCGCGGCAGCAGCATGATCGCGCAGAGCGACAGCAACGTCATGGTCAGGAAGTTGCCGATCGACGGCGAATAATTGATGGCGCGCACCGCCTCGGGCGTCTTCATGGCGCGCTCGATCAATTCGTGCGGCGAGAACATCCAGAAGGTGACAAAGATGCCGGCGGCGAGGAAAGCGACCAGCTTGATGATGGATTCGGTCGCCACCGCCAGCATCAGGCCGTGCTGGTGCTCCGTGGCGTCGGTCTGCCGGGTGCCGAACAGCACGGCGAAGGCGGCCATTGCCAGCGTCACCATCAGCGCGACGTCGCCGACGATCGGGATGTGGGAGAAGGCCTGGTCTTCGCTCAGGATCGTTTCGAGCGACGAGGCCACCGCCTTGAGCTGCAGCGCGATGTAGGGCACCGAGCCGATGATCGCGATTCCGGCGACGGTTGCTGCCACCGCCTGGCTCTTGCCGTAGCGGGCGCCGATGAAATCGGCGATCGAGGTGATGTTGTGGGCCTTCGCCAGCTGGATCACGCGGCGGAGCACGCCGGCGCCAAGGCCGATCATCAGGATCGGGCCGACATAGATGGCGAGGAAGTCCGTCGAGGTGCGGGTGGCGAAGCCGACCGAGCCGAAGAAGGTCCAGGAGGTGCAGTAGATCGCCAGCGAGAGCGGATAGATCAGCCCGGAGGCACGGCCGCGTCCAGCCGGCGAGCGGCGGTCGCCATGGCTCGCCACCAGGAACAGGAAGCCGATATAGCCGAAGGCGGCGGCGATCACGCCCCAGTCGTGCAGCATGGCGAGGTGCGCTTCTCCCAGGGCGCGGTAGCGTCCCGATCTTCCAAGGGCGCCGACTGCGCCCGAGCTCATTTTCGCTGGAAATCTAGCGCGTTGGGCTCACGCAAGCGACAGCGAAATGCCGAACCGGGGCAGGAACTGGGGTTGTCGTTAAGCCGTGGGATGAGCCGCCTGCTCTTACCCTCCCCTGGAGGAGAAGGGTCGACCGCGCGCAGCGCGAGCGGGATGAGAGCCTACTCCGCCGCCATCGACTTGGCGCGCAGCGGCAGGCCGAGACGGTCCCACACCTGCAGCAGGGCTTCGGCGAGCTGATCGATCAGGCCATCGTCGTGATAGGGCGAGGGCGTGATGCGCAGCCGCTCGCTGCCCTTGGCGACCGTCGGATAGTTGATCGGCTGGATATAGATGCCATGCTGCTCGAGCAGGAGATCGGACGCCTGCTTGCACTTCTCGGCATCGCCGATGAACAGCGGCACGATATGGGTGTCGCTCGACATCACGGGCAGGCCGGCCGCGTTGAGGATCGCCTTGACGCGGGCGGCACGGTCCTGGTGGCGCTCGCGCTCCCAGTTCGAGGTCTTCAAATGCTTGATCGCGGCAGTCGCGGCCGAGCAGATCGCCGGCGGCAGCGCGGTGGTGAAGATGAATCCCGGCGCATAGGAGCGCACGGCGTCGATGATCTGGCCGTTGGCGGCGATGTAGCCGCCGAGGCAGCCGAACGCTTTCGCCAGCGTGCCCTCGAGAATGTCGATGCGATGCATGACGCCGTCGCGCTCGGCGATGCCGCCGCCGCGCGGCCCGTACATGCCGACCGCGTGGACCTCGTCGACATAGGTCATCGCGTCGTACTTCTCGGCGAGATCGCAGATCCTGGCGAGCGGAGCGACGTCGCCGTCCATGGAATAGAGGCTCTCGCAGACGATCAGCTTCGGCCGCTTCGGGTCGGCCGCCTTCAACAGCTCTTCCAGATGCGCAACGTCGTTGTGGCGGAACACGACCCGCTCGCAGCCTGACTGGCGGATGCCTTCGATCATCGAATTGTGGTTGAGCTCGTCCGACAAGATGAGGCAATTCGGAAGGAGTTTTGCGATGGTCGGGATGCCGGTCTGATTCGAGACGTAGCCCGAGGTGAACAGCAGCGCGGCTTCCTTGCCGTGAAGATCGGCGAGTTCGGCTTCGAGCTGGACCAGCGGATGATGCGTGCCGGCGATGTTGCGGGTGCCGCCGGCACCGGTCCCGACGCGCGTCGCGGTCTCGACCATGGCGCCGACCACCTTCGGGTGCTGGCCCATGCCGAGATAATCGTTGGAGCACCAGATCACGACGTCGCTCTGGCCTCGGGGCGAGTGCCAGACCGCGTGCGGGAATCGCCCGGCCCTGCGCTCCAGGTCGGCGAACACGCGGTAGCGTCGTTCAGCGTGGAGACGATCGAGAGCGGAATCGAAGAACTGGTTGTAATCCATCGGCAAACCTGCAACGGAACCTGGCCAAGGGGCCGCATCTTCTTAGAGCTTTTCCAGCTCCAATGTCTATGCGCTATCCCACATTTGATGGTGCGGGGCATTTGGGCAAAATGCCCTATCGTGCGATTTGAAAGTTGATCCCGATCAAGTTCGCTCGAGATTTGATGCTGCTCCGCACAATGCACGAAGCGCCGGTCGCGTGGCCGTTCAGCCGGCCTTGGCCTTCTTGCGCGGTTCGCGCTGCGTATCCTTCGTGATTGGCTTCAGCCAGTCGGAATTTCGCAAGGCATGCGTCACGCAATCGTGGATGTGGGTGTGCAGCACCTTGTTCGCGCCTTTGGCGTCGCGCTTCAGCGCCAGCTCCTTGAGCTCACGATGTTCGGCAGCGGCCATCTCGCCGCGAAACACGACGGCGATCATCTGATAGCGCAGATAGCGGTCGTAGACCGCGGCATGCGCGTCGAGCAGCACCTTGGAGCCGCAGGCCGCGACGAGCGCCCGGTGAAACTGGAAATCGCAATGTTTCCAGCTCTCGGCGTCTGATCGCTCGCCCGACAGCAGCATCCGCTCCATCGCCGCGAGCTTGTGATGGGCAGAGACGATGTGCGCTTCCCAGTCGAGATCGCCCGCCGCAAACGACTTCTCGATCATGTGGCCTTCGAGCAGTTCGCGAAGCTCGGCGATCTCCTGGAATTCCGCCGCCGAGATCGGTGAGACCTCGAAACCGCGCTGGCCTTCGGCGACGACGAAGCCTTCCGAGCACAGCCGGTTCAGGGTCTCGCGGAGCGTGGAGATGCTGGTGCCATAGGCGCTGCTCATCCGCTCGAGCTTGAGCTTCTGACCCGGCGTCAGCTTGCCGAAGATCAGGTCGGTGCGGATGCGGCGGTAGGCGCTGTCGCCCACGGTTTCGGCGGTTGTGTCGGAAAGGATGTCCATGCCTCATCCTAGCGCCTGGGATGTGCGTTTTGACAAATTTTGCAGTTTTATCAAGCGTTTCTTTTATTCTCATATAAAATGCAAAATATCGGTTGATTTATACTTCGTCCTATAAGACGTTCGCGCCCTTAAGAATGAGATCATCAGGGAGGGGCGCGATGCCTGTTCGATTCAAGGATCTGGTTTGGGTGGCAGCGATCGGCGCGGTTGCCTTGGGCGCGATGGGCCCAGCGTCGGCGCAGGCCATCCAGGAGCGCACCATTCGCTGGGGGCACCTCAACAACACCGATCATCCGGTCAGCAAAGGCGTGCAGAAATTCGCGGAAATCGTTGCTGCCAAGAGCGGCGGCAAGATCAAAGTGAAGGAATATCCGGCCAATCAACTCGGCAGCGAGATGCAGCAACAGTCGGCGTTGCGCGCCGGCACCCAGGAGATGCAGTCACCGGCGACGACGTCGCTGGTCGGCATCGTCAAGGACTACGGACTGATCGACTTCCCCTTCATCGTCTCGACCCCGCAGCAGGCCGACGCGCTGCTCGACGGTCCGCTCGGTGCGGCGCTGCTGGCGAAACTGCCGGAGAAGGGGCTGGTCGGGCTCGCTTATTGGGATCTCGGCTTCCGCAATGTCACCAACAGCCGGCGGCCAATCACCAAGGGCGAGGACCTCGACGGCATCAAGATCCGCGTGATCCCGAACCCGGTTTATCTGGAGACCTTCAAGGCCTTCAACGCGAACCCGGTGCCGATGAGCTTTTCGGAGCTCTACAGCGCGCTGGAGACCCGCACCGTCGACGGCCAGGAGAATCCGTTCTCGGTGATCCTGTCGAACAAGTTTTTCGAGGTGCAGAAGTATCTCAGCGTCACCAACCACACCTATTCGACCAACATCATTCTGATCAGCAAGAAGTTCTGGGACGGGCTGTCGCCCGACGAGCAGAAGATCCTGCAGGATGCCGCGATCGAGGCGCGCGACTATCAGCGCAAGGCCAGCCGCGAGCAGGCCACGGCCGCGATCGACGAGCTCAAGGCCAAGGGCATGGAGATCAACCAGATTGCGCCGGCCGAACTCGACCGCATGCGCGTGAAGACCAAGCCGATCGCGGAGAAATTCTCCGCCGATTACGACCCCGCACTCGTCAAGCTGTTCAACGGCGAGCTCGACCGCGTGCATGCGCTCAAACCCTGAGCGCGGCGAGCCGGATATCATGACAGCGATCGTCGACGCCTGTTTCTGGCTGCTGCGCGCAGTCATCGCCGTGCTGCTTGCCGCGATGGTGGTGCTGGTGTTCGGCAACGTGGTGCTGCGCTACGGATTCAACTCCGGCATCGCCATTTCGGAAGAGCTGTCGCGCTGGCTGTTCGTCTGGATGGTGTTTCTGGGCGCGATCGTCGGCATGAAGGAGCACGCTCATCTCGGCGTCGACACCCTCGTCAAGGTGTTGCCGCCGCTCGGGCGCAAAGCCTGCTACGGCCTCAGCCACGTTCTGATGCTCTTCGCCTCGGTGCTGCTGACGGAGGGATCGTGGAAGCAGACGATGCTGAACTGGGACACGGTGGCCCCGGCATCGGGCCTGTCCGTCGGACTGTTTTATGCCGCCGGCATCGTGTTCGGCGCCGCCTCCTGCGTGATCATTGTCCACGAGCTCTACCGTCTCGCAACCGGACAGATCGCCGACGCCGACCTCATCGCCATCAGCGAATCCGAGGAGCTACCGCATTCTCCTGACGCCGCCGGCGGGAAGCTTTAGGTATGACCGTCGCCGTCTTCACCTTCTCGCTGCTGGGCGCCATGGCGATCGGCATGCCGATCGCCTTCGCGCTGATCATCTGCGGCATCGCGCTGATGACCTATCTCGCGATGTTCGATTCCCAGATCATCGCGCAGAACGTCATCAACGGCGTCGATTCGTTTCCGCTGATGGCGGTGCCGTTCTTCATCCTCGCCGGCGAGGTCATGAACACCGGTGGCCTCGCCCGGCGCATTCTCAACTTCGCGATCGCGCTGGTCGGGCATTTTCGCGGCGGGCTCGGCTATGTCGCGATCCTGACCTCCTGCATCCTCGCCTCGCTGTCGGGATCGGCGGTCGCGGATGCTGCGGCGCTCGGTTCGCTGCTGGTGCCGATGATGGCCGCCGCCGGCCACAATCGCGCCAGTGCGGCCGGCCTGGTCGCGGCCGGCGGGATCATCGCGCCTGTCATACCGCCCTCGATCGGCTTCGTGATCTTCGGCGTCGCCGCCAACGTCTCGATCTCGAAACTCTTTCTCGCCGGCATCGTGCCGGGCCTGCTGCTCGGTGTCGGCCTGTGCTTCGCCTGGTGGTGGGTGGTGCGCAAGGAAAACCCGGCGCGGCTGCCGCGCAAGAGTGTCGCCGAGATCTGGCGCGCCCTGATCGACGGTTTCTGGGCCCTGATGCTGCCGATGATCATCGTCTTCGGCCTGCGCTTCGGCATCTTCACGCCGACGGAGGCCGCCGTCGTCGTTGCGGTCTATGCGCTCGTCGTGGCGATGGGCGTCTATCGCGAGCTGAAGCCGTCGCAGCTGCCGGCGCTGCTGGTCTCGACTGCGCAAACCACGTCGGTGGTGATGTTCCTGGTCGCCGCCGCACTGGTGTCGTCCTGGCTGATCACGGTCGCCGAAATCTCCGACCAGATCGTGGCGCTGACGAAGCCGTTCGCGGGCAATCAGACGCTCCTCACGATCGTGCTGATGATCATCGTCGTGATCGTCGGCACCGCACTGGACATGACGCCGACCATCCTGATCCTGACGCCGATCCTGATGCCGATCGTCAAGCAGGCCGGCATCGACCCCGTCTATTTCGGCGTGCTCTTCATCATCAACAACGCCATCGGCCTGATCACGCCCCCTGTCGGCGTCGTGCTCAACGTGGTCGCCGGCGTCTCCCGGGTATCGATGGACGATCTGATCCGCGGCGTCTGGCCGTTCATGATCGCGCAGCTGGCCGTGCTAGCCTTGCTGACGCTGTTTCCCGTTCTCGTCACCGGACCGGCAAAATGGTTCGGCGGTTAACCTCCAAAAGGTCCTTGCCATGAAGCGCGTGATGATCCTCAACGGTCCCAACCTCAACATGCTCGGCATCCGCGAGCCGCACATCTACGGCACCACGACGCTCGCCGAGGTCAATGCGAGCTGCGAAGAGGTCGCGGCCAAGCTCGGCCTCAAGCTCGCCTTCCACCAGTCCAACCATGAAGGCGTGCTGGTCGACCTGATCCAGTCGGCGCGGCAGGACGCCGATGCCATCATCATCAATCCGGCGGGCCTCTCCTTCACCTCGGTCTCGATCATGGACGCGATCAAGACGTTCGAAGGTCCGGTGCTGGAAGTTCACATCTCCAACATCCACGCCCGCGACGAATACCACCGCCACTCGAAGATCTCGTTCGTGGCGACCGGGGTGATCTGCGGGCTGGGCCCGTTCGGCTACATCGCGGCGCTGCACGCGATCGCCAACATGAAGTGAGGCGATGCCGGCCTAAGCTCGTCAGGCCCGGGCTTGTCCCGGGTATCCACGAACTCGTTTCCGCGCCGAGCGGGGATGGCCGGGCAAGCCCGGCCATGACGACCATGTCTAGGTCGTCCGGAACTGCAGCACGCCGTCCTTCGTCTCCGCCGTCAGCCGTCCCTCGACGATCATGTAGTTGACGTGGGCGACGAGCTCGCCGGCGGCAAAGCCCATCTGGTGCTCGTCCAGCACGTGCTTGTTGAAGACGACAGGCACCAAAGCGCGCGACGTCTGCGGCACCTCGCGGCAGGCTTCCGCGATCAGGCGGCAGCGCTCTTCGTGATGGTCGGCGAGCTGCTTGATGCGGGTCTTCAATCCGTAGAACGGCACGCCATGGCCGGGCAGCACCAGGAGGTCATAGGGCAGCGTGGTGGTGAGGCTCGCCAGCGACGCCAGATATTCGCCCAGCGAATTCTGGTCGGGCTCGACTGCCCACACGCTGACATTGGGCGAGATCTTGCTCAGCACCTGGTCGGCGGAGAGGAACAGCTTGTCGTCGGCGCAATACAGCATCACCTGGTCGAGCGCGTGGCCGCCGCCGGTGATCACCTTGAAGCGGCGCGCGCCGATCACGACCTCGTCGCCATGCGAGATGCGGCGGTAGGCTGGCGGCAGCACCGAGACGCGCTTGAGGTAGTCCTGGCCGCGGCCGAGCAGCTTCTCCGTCAGCGAATCGTCCATGCCGTGGCGGCGGAAGAACTGCCGCTGTGCTTCCTTCCGCTCCTCGGTGCCGCGATTCTGGTGATAGACCGATTGCAGATATTCGACCTGCGACATCACCAGCGGGCAGTTGAAGCGCTCGACGACCCAGCCTGCAAGCCCGACATGGTCGGGGTGGGAATGGGTGACGATCAGGCGCGTGATGTGGACGCCCTTCAGCGGCCCGTCGAACAGCCTGGTCCAGGCCTCGATCGTCTCCTCGTTGCCGAAGCCGGTGTCGACCATCGCATAGCCGTCGCCATCAGCGAGCAGGTAGATGTTCACGTGGTTGAGGCGAAACGGCAATTTGAGCCGCGCCCACAACACGCCGGGCCTGACCTCGACGACCTCGTCGTGGCCGGGGTGCTGATCCCAGGGATAGCGCAGGGCCTCGGCGGAGGACTGTGGGGTGTCGGTTTTCGTGTTCATCCTATCGGATTAAACCCAGCGCGGGCGGTGCGCCAGCCGAAAAAGGCTACGCGGCCCGCCCGCATGGCGGTCATTCCGGGCGGCATCTTTCCGTGGTGTGGGACAGTCGTGACCCGAACTCGGTCACCTCTCCCGCTGGCGGGGGAGGTCGGCGCGTAGCGCCGGGTGGGGATCTCTCCCCGCGGGGAATTTCGGGTGTGTCTCAGGTGATCCCAATGCGGAGGCACCCCCGCCCCGGCCCTCTCCCGCAAGCGGGAGAGGGAGCGCAGTCTCCGTGCTGCCGGCGTCCTTACGCCGCCCGCATGTTGTTGAGGAACGCGTCGATCTCTCCGCGCAGCATGTCGGCTTCGCGGCGGAGCGCATCGGAAGCGCCCAGCACTTCGTTTGCCGCGGCGCCGGCCTCGGCGGATGCGGTGGAGACCCCGACGATGTTGCTGGAGACCTCGCTGGTGCCGCCGGCCGCGTGCTGGATGTTGCGGGCGATTTCGCGGGTGGCCGCGCCCTGCTCCTCGACCGCGGCCGCGATGGTCGTGGTCACGTCGTCGATCTCGCCGATGATCCGGCCGATGCCCTGGATGGCGCCGACGGCCGACGACGTGATGTCCTGCATGCTGGCGATCTGGGCGCGGATCTCTTCCGTCGCCTTGGCGGTCTGGCTCGCGAGGCTCTTCACCTCGGAGGCGACCACCGCGAAGCCGCGGCCGGCCTCACCCGCACGCGCGGCCTCGATGGTGGCGTTGAGCGCGAGCAGGTTGGTCTGCGAGGCGATGGTCTGGATCAGGTCGACCACGACGCTGATGCGGCTCGCGCTGTCTGCCAGGCTCTGCACCGTGGCGTCGGTCGCGCCGGCCTCGTCGACCGCCTTCTTGGCGATGGCGGCCGAGGTCACGACCTGCTTGCTGATCTCCTCGATCGAGGACGACAGCTGCTCGGTGCCTGACGATACGGTCTGCACGTTGACCGAGGTCTCTTCGGCGGCGGAGGCGACCGCGTTGACCAGCGCGTTGGACTGATCGGCGGTGGTCGACATGCTCTGCGCCGTCGACTGCATCGAATTGGCCGACTGCGCCAGATTGTCGAGCGCCGAGCGCACCGTGTTTTCGAACTCGGCGATCCTGGCTTCCATGCGCGCGGCCCGCTCAGCCTTGGCGACCCGGTCCTTGTCCTGTTCGGCGGCGAGCGCCCTGGCCTCGATCATGCTGTCGCGGAACACGGTCAGCGTTTCCTTCATCACGCCGATCTCGTCGTTCTGCCGGGAGCGGACGATCTCGGTGTCGAGGTCGCCGGCCGAGAGCAGCTGCATGGCGCGCTGAAGCTCACCGATGCGGCGCAGGATGTTGCGGCCGACATAGAGCCAGACGAACAGCGCCGAGCCGACCAGCATCAAGGCCCCCAAAGCCAGCATCACGGTCGTCGCGAGCGAGGTCTCCTGCTGCGCCTGGGAGGTCGACGCGTTGGTTTCCTTCTGCACGCCGTCGACGAGCTGCTGCACGCTGATGCCGAGGCCGACATTGAGCTTGCGGGTCTCGTCCAGGATGGTCTGGCCGTAGTCGATGGAGTCGAGCTCCTTCTCTCGCAGATTGAACACGCCGGTCTTGCCGGTGCCGAGCGCGAGCAACTTCTCCGCCGTCTCGCGCAGCATCTTGTTGCCCTGGTTGTCGGGCAGCAGATCGAGGTTGGAGCGCAGGCGGCCCTGCGCCGTCTTGAATCCCTTCTGGATGTCGTCGAGCTTGTCGCTGGTGTTGGCCGACAGCGCCGCGCTCATGTCGGCGGCGGCGAGGTTGCCGCTGGCGACGACGTTGCCGAGTTGGCCGACGGTCTGCGCGGCGTCGCTGGCGTCCGCGGCGGACAGGTCGGCCGAGCCGAGGATGGCATTGACCCGGGTCTGGGCGTCCAGCATGGCCGGGCTGGCTGCGCCGACGAAGGCGGCTTGCGCGTTGCGTAGCGCGTCATATTGCTTGTCGTGAAGGGCGGCGATGTCCAGCCGTTCGCGGGCGGCCTTGGCCAGGCTCTGGGCCGCCTCGTTGATGCTCTTCATCGTTTCGCTGAGGCCGGCGACGACGGTCTTGTCACCGCCGAGCTGGATGATCTCGGTGAGCTTCTGCTGGGTTTGCTCCTGCAGTTCCTTGAGCTTCTTGGTGCGCTCGTTCAGGGCTTCCTCGTTTTGCGCCGCGAGCAGGGCCGGCCCCTGGGCTGCGAGGCTCGCGCTCAATGCCGACAATTGCAGGCTGGCGGTGAGGCGCGGAATGTCCCGCCCGCTCAGATCGGTCATGCGTCCGCCGAGACTCTGCAGCGCCAGGCCGGCGCCGGCCGCGATCACGAGGCCCATGCCTGCAATCACTGCGAAGGCCGTGAACAGGCTGCCACGCACGCCCCAGTTCGGCAGTTTGAAGCGCGGCAGAGAACGGCCCAAACGGCCAAGCCCCAGACGGATCGCCATCGAAAATTCCCCCAACGTTCTTGCTTCTGGTTGTGGCCGGCAGTATCCGCACCGCAGGTTAAAAATTCGCAATTTCTGCAAGCGGTTGCACCAGTTCCGCAGAGCGAAAAAATAAGGGCCGGCGAAATCGCCGGCCCCCTTGTCTTAGTAAGGTCGTGGTAACCGATCAGTAGCGCGCGACGGCCGGGCTTGCCCAGTTGAAGCGGTAGTTGAGGCCCGCCTTGATGGTGTGGTCGTCGGTGGTGAAGCTGCCGGTGCCCGTGAGCGGACCGGCGGTGAAGCTCGCGTCGCCGAAATTGTAGTACTGATACTCGGCTTTGGCCGACCAGTTCGGGGCGAACATGTATTCGAGGCCGGCGCCGACGGTGTAGCCGTTGCGGTGATCGCCGGTGATCACGAAAGCGGTCGGCACGCCGCCGACGGTCACCTTCTCGTTGTTGTCCGAATAGGCGTAGCCGCCCTTCACGTAGACGAGCCCGGGGCCCCAAGTGTAGCCGACGCGGCCGGTGATCGATCCAAGGCCACGCTGGTCGTTGGTGTAGGCGATGCCGCCCGGAAACACGGCGCCGACGCTGCCGGAGAGCCAGGAATACTGGCCTTCGACGCCGACCAGGAAGTTCGGGTGGAACTGCCAGTCGCCGCCGACCTGCACGCCGCCGAGGAAACGGCCGTTGCCGTTGTTGCCGGTGGAGAGGCCGCTGAAATTGTTGTCGCTGGAGAACGCGCCGCCGATATGGCCGCCGATGTAGAAACCGGTCCAGTTGTAGATCGGCGCGGCATAGGCCGGCGCCGGCGACTTGTAATAGTTGCGGTTGCCGAGATCGGCACCGACGGCCGGTGCAGCCGCGCCCACTACGAGCAGTGCAACGGTCGCGAACAGAATCTTCTTCATCGTCTTGAACTCCGACACTCTAGGTCCCCGGCAGGCGCGCTGTCCGCGCCGCGTTGGTTTTGCAGATAGCTCGCTTTTGACGAAAATGCTGTCACATGCGTGGCACAGCGGCGCCCAACCTAACTTATTGGGCTGCAAATGATTTTCGTGCTTAATGTCGGCTTAAGAAGTGGTGAAGGAAGGTTTAACTTCGCGCGGCCCAGAGAACTTGCGCGCGACTTTCGTTAACCAAGACGGCGCAGCGCCTCATCGCGCATCTGTTCGCGGAACGCGGCGCGCTTGGCGGGCCGGTCTTCCTCGCGAATGTCGTGACGATCGAAGATGTCGAACTTCTCCAGGATCGGATAGCTCTCGCTCGCCATCGCGAGCACGCGCAGCACCTTTGTCGCAGACGGTGTCGGGCCGCTCACCTCCCAGCGCCGGATGGTGTCGGCGCCACCCTTGTCAGGCAATCCGCAAAGCCTGGCCATGTCGGTTGTGGTGAGCTTGCGCCCGAGGGCATCGGAGAGGTCGTCGCGAAGTTGCTTCAGTTCAGGGCCGGTCATGCTGCTTGCGTCCAGGGAAGTCACTGAACCCAATGCACTAGCGCTGATTCGGGTCCATCCGAAGGCGGCCATGATCGTGCTAGTCTCGCGCTGCCGGTTCAGCGTCAGCGAGGGAATACAGGATGCCCGTGTTCAAGCTGCCTTTGTCGGGGGACGTCGTTCAGTCCATCAATCCGATCACGTCGTTCTTCAGCCCCGTCGGCAGCCAGTTCGGCCTCATCAACATTACGGTCGGTCAATCCTCGGCGCCAGAGGTCGAGAAGGATCTGCTGTCCGATGTCGGCAGCTACGGCAAGCAGATCGGCCAGATCGGAGATGCGCTGCTCGTGGTCATCGAGCGTTTGGAAGCGCACGGCGACAGTGCGCTCGGCGACGACACGGCGATCGCCGCCTTCAAGGAGCTGATGCATTCGGTTGCGACCGTGAAGGAACGCCACGGCCGCCATTCATGCCGTCCGCGGCGGCGGTGAGCGCGGCGGTGCCGCGCCTCGGGGGCCGAACTGCGTCCGGGCCGTTGCGGGCTACCAGTTATACCGCACGACGCCCTTGCCGGCGTAGCTGCGCGTGACGTTGGAGAACTCGCCCTCGAAAGTGCCGACGGCGGACCAGCCGTTCATCCATTTCATTTCGGCAGCGGCAGTCACCAACGCCGAGTCGCTTGCCTGCGCTGCGCCGTTGACGACGAAGGACGCGCCGGGGAGCGCGGTGAAGGTGGCGCCGATCGTGCGATCCGGATTGTAGTCATGCGACCAAGCCGCACGCCCCCGCAAGGTCAGTAGGGCACTGTCCATCGCAAACGACTTGTCGGTCCGTACGCCGAGTTCGCTGCGCGTGTCCGTCACGCTCTTTGCTCCGTAAGCGAGCGCGAACGCGCCGCCGCCGGAGATGGCGCTTTCGGTATAGGCCGGTAGATCGAACGTCGTGAACTGCCCTGCCGCGTAGGGCGTGATCCCGACGCCGTTCATCCAGGGCGTCACGAAGCGGTAGCCGCCTTCGACCCGGCCCGAATAGGCGTTGGCATTGAAGCGGGCCTGCAACCGGTCGGTGCCGGCAATCGTCACGATGCGATTGGTCGTGATGTCCTGTGCACCGTAGGCCAGCGCACCGGAGAGATAAGCAGCACCGATAGTGTGCCGGACGAACGCACCGGCTTGGAACAGGTACGATTGGCCGTAACCGCTATTGACGACATTGAAGTTGGTGCCGCCGCCCGCCAGAGCGAAGCCGGCAATGGTGTAGGGCGAAATGCGATAATCGGCGCCGACGGCCGTGCCGTAGATGCTGGAGGTCGCAGTGTTGGAACCGACGACGGCGTTGCCGTCCGTGGTCTGCGAACCGCCGTAACCGGCGGCCCAGACGCTCCAGCGCTGCGCGAAGGGGGCAGGACGAGGCGCCTTGGCGTAGATTGCCGCCATAGCATCGGCCGGCTTGCGGCTCGCGGCATAGGCAAGCTCCTCGTCGGCGTAGCCGGTGGCGCCACCGCCCGCGCTTCCGCCCTCGCCGCGTCCGGCAATGAACGGATCGGTCATGATCCCCATGAACATGTTCATCGCGTTGAAGGTGGTTTGCTGCGATCCGGTGGCGGCCTCGCCGGAAGCCTGGGTCAGTTCGGCCGGACTCAGGTTCGCGTAAACCGCTGGAATGCCGCCATTGGCGTTGAAGAAATTGATCAGCGCGTTACCGAGGTTCTGCTGGTTGGTCGTGAACCCATTGAAACCCAGCGTGACGTTGAGGTACGCGTTGTTGGCGTCGTAACTCAGGCTCGACCTCAGGTTTGCCGGATTGCCGATGTTGACGACCCCGGCGAAGGTGCCGCTCACACCGCCGGTCGCGTTAAGGATGGTGTATTGCTTGGCAACATAAGTCCCGCTGGCGAAGGTCGCGTTGACCGTGCCGTTGAGCGATGCGGTGCCGGAAACGTTGGCGCGCGAGGCGGTCGTCGGGTCGACTTGAATCAGGTAGATCGCGCCTGACTGGAACGCGAGATTGCCGTTGACCGACATTGTGCTGGCCGGCGTCCCGTTACCGGGCGCGAAGGTGCCGCCCGCATTGATCTGGGTTCCCTTGACCGTGCCGACACCGGCCAACTGGCCGCCGGAATTGACCGTGGTCAGGGCCGAATTCGCGGCTGTGCCGTTCACTTCCAGCGTTCCGGCATTCACGACGGTGTTGCCGGAATAGGTGTTGGCGGCCGACAGGACCAGCGTGCCGACGCCGGTCTTGATGAGGGCGGTGTTGACGCCTCCTGTGGTCAGTCCGCTGCCGCCGATCGTATTGGCGTAGGTGACGGTGCCGCCGGAGACGCCGATATTTGCGGTGACGCCGCTCAGGAAAATGCCCGCGCCTTGCGCTGCGCCTGCCGCAGCACTGAATCCGTTGAGCGCGCTGGGACCGATTCCAATGCCGGGAGTTCCGGCCGCGCCCCCTGTGACGGCGGCGCCCGAGATCGGCGAATTCAGAATGGTCAGGGTGCCCCCGGTCGCGACGTAGATGGCGCCACCATTGGCGGCGCCGCCGTTGCCGCCTGCACCGCCGTCGGCGCCGGGGCCGGGTCCGCCCGAGCCGCTGGCATTGGTCGCGCCGTCTCCGCCCGAACCGCCATTGCCGCCGTTGGCGTTACCCGAACCGCCGCTGTTATTGCTCGTATAGGTCGTACTGTTGGTCGTTCCCGAACCGCCGCCGCCGCCGCCGCCGGCACCGAGGGTTCCACCGGCCGTGCCGGCGGTACCCTGGTTGCCCGCATGACCGCCGGTACCGCCCGCGCCGCCGCCGCCGCTGGCACCGCCATTGTTGGCCGCGCCGCCGTTGCCGCCATTGCCGCCATTGACGAGATCGGGGGCCGCGTTCTGCGCAGATCCGCCATTGCCGCCAGTGCCGCCGGTCGCTGTATTGCCGGTGAACGTTACTGCCGCCAGCGTGACGTTGGCACCGCTGCCGACGAACAGGCCGCCGCCGGCACCGAGGCCGCCGCCGCCGCCACCACCGGACCCGTAGGACAAACCACCAGAGAAGTAGCCGTCCTGCCCGTTCTGTCCGTTTCCGCCGAGCGCCGCGGTGTTGGTAATCGAGAGGCTTGAGATATTCACTGTGGGCGCGTTGGCGCCGTTGACCTGGATGCCCTGAAACGCGGACGCGCCGTTGATGACTTGGTTGTTGCCGGTGATGTTGATGACGACGTTGGCATTGCTCGCCTGGAGTTGCGCCAGCGAACTCGACAACGTGAATCCAGACGTGATGTTGATGCTCACAGTTGAATTTGCGCCGGCCGCAGCAACCGCAGCGACGGCGGTATTCCAGTCTGCCTGGTTGGCTACGTCGATCGCCATGGCCTGAGTTGCAAACAAGCTGGCGGCGCCAATGATCGACCAGGCCAGCCATCGCCGCGAACGCCGCAACGCCACGACGGGGACAAGGGCCGTTGTCTGCAGAAGCCGATGCCGATGCACCGAGGGTTCAAGTATCGCCGTTTCACAAGACGTCGCGCCGCCCGACAGAAAATGCCCCACGTGTCACCCCTGCAATATTTTTTGCCGCGCCAAATCAGGGGCACTGGCAATTTCCCGAAATAGAATCAGTTTAGGGGTTGTTGGAGGCTGTTTCTACATTTCTTCTGCCTTCTATCGTGCATATGGCCTGATTCTGCGTGGCTGTGCTTGACGGGCCACGCTCGTCGATGGTCGCTTAGACAAGCCTCAAATTAGGACATCTATTCTGACCAATTGCGAAGTCGTCACTGGTTTGCCGATCGGCGACAGCTGAATTTTGAGTGATCGTAGTGGGCGTTGGCCGCTAGGAAGGCCGTGACGTGAAAGTGAACTGCGCTCGCCCGGAAATTCGACCCGCCACGCGTTGATCCAACACGTTGTACAATTGCCCAAACAGGCAATTGGAGTTTCGGGATGAATGAATCGGCAATGACGAGAAACAGAATTGCAGTCATAGCGCTTGTCGTAGCTGGAGTGCTCACCGTACCGTTCGCGGCTGAAGCCAAGAAGTACCGATCGAGCCGATATGACAACACGGGTGCAGTAGCGGCCGGATCGGCGGCAGTGCAGCCGCGGGCGACTTATGGGTCGTCTGGGCAAACCGTTGGAACGGTAACGGCGCCGTCGATCGGGACCTATAATTGGCCGTCGGTCGGCGTGACCAATTCGGTCCCCACCTGGAGCAATACCAACCCGCGATGATCTTGATCTTGCCAGGCTGCCTCGCTCGCCGCCGGCCGCGCCCTTGTTCATCGCGCATGATGCCGGAGTGTTGAGAGCGGTCTCACGCAGGTATCCCGGCACATTCTCACCCATGGGGAGTTCTCAGTGCAGGAGCGGTTCGACGACTAATCGATCTTTGCACCGCATCCAAAAGGACCAGCCATGACAAGAACAGGAAGCTTCATTGCCGTTATTGCCGCCGTCGGATTTGCGGCATCCGCCGCAAGCGCGCAAACGCCGGGACCGGGCGTGAACAACAGTACGAACAGCATTCCGGGAGCGCCGGTGCAGCAAGGGACGGTTGGGAGTTCCGGGCAGACGGTCGGGACAGTGACAGCGCCGTCAATTGGAACGTCTACGCAGCCCTCTGTCGGCGTGACCAACTCCGTTCCCACCTGGAAAAGCACGAACCCTCCAGCCAGGTAGCAACCTCAGCCGGCTGCCTCACGCGACCGGTGCGTGCGCCTTTCGCCCCGGCACCGCTGCGAGCAGCTCCCGACTATAGGCATGCTCTGGCGCTGCGAACAGCTGTGCGGTCGGCTTCAGCTCGACGATGACGCCGCGCTGCATCACGGCGATGCGGTCGCAGATCTGGGCGGCGACGCGCAGATCGTGGGTGATGAACAGCATCGAGAGGCCAAGTCGCGCCTTGAGCTCTTCGAGCAACCGCAGGACCTGCGCCTGCACGGAGACGTCGAGGGCGGAGACCGCTTCGTCCGCGACGATGATCTCGGGCTCGAGCGCGAGCGCGCGCGCAATGCCGATGCGCTGACGCTGACCGCCGGAGAATTCATGCGGATAGCGCTCGAGCGCGCCAGCATCCAGGCCAACCATCTTGAGCAGATCGCGGGCGCGGTCGAACGCCGCCTTCGGATCGAGACCAGCCGCGATCGGGCCGTCGGCAATGATGTTGCCAACCTTGCGGCGCGGATTAAGCGAGGCGAACGGATCCTGGAAGATCATCTGGATGCGATGGCGCTCGGCGCGCAGCGCCTTGCCCGAGAGCGAGGTGAGTTCGGTGTCGCCGATCCACACCGTGCCGCGGTCGGCCTCAATCAGCCGCATCACCAGCCGCGCCACCGATGATTTACCCGAGCCGGATTCGCCGACCAGACCGAGCGTCTCGCCCTTGAGAATGTTGAAATTGACCGCGCGCGCGGCATCAACGCGGCGGTCCTCGCGAAACCAGCCGCCGGAGGTGACATAGGTCTTGTCGAGCCCGATCACCTCGACCGCCCTGGCCCTGTCGTCGAGCGGCGCGCGCGCCGGCGGGTCCATCGACGGCACGGCGGCGAGCAGTGCCTTGGTGTAGTCGTGCTGCGGGTTGTCGAAGACGGTTGCGGCAGGGCCTTCCTCCACCACCTTGCCGTGGCGGAGCACCACGACCTGGTCGGCGATGTCGGCGACGACACCGAAATCATGGGTGATGAACATCACCGCCATGTTGCGGCTCTGCTGGAGATTGCGGATCAGCTTGAGGATCTGCGCCTGCGTTGTGACGTCGAGCGCGGTGGTGGGCTCGTCCGCGACCAGCACGGCGGGCTCGAGCGCGAGCGCCATCGCGATCATGGCGCGCTGGCGCTGGCCGCCGGAGAGCTGGTGCGGATAGGCGCGCACGATTCGTTCGGGGTCGGGCAGCCCGACCTCGCGCGCCAGCGCCAGCGCCTTGGCGCGCCGCTCCCTTGGCGTCAGCAGGCCATGGGCCTCGAACATCTCCGCCATCTGGTCGCCGATCCGCATCAACGGATTGAGCGCGGTCATCGGCTCCTGGAAGATCATCGCGAAACGGCGGCCGCGCAGATCGCGCCAGCCGTCGTCGTCGAGCTTGAGCAGGTCGCGTCCCTCGAACTGGATCTCGCCGGAGGCGATGGATACCGTATCTGGCAGCAGGCCCATCAGCGCATGCGCGCACATCGATTTGCCGGAGCCGGACTCGCCGACGACGCAGACGATCTTGCCAGCGTTCAGGTCGAGCGAGATACCATCCACCGCGAAGGGACGTTCGGCCCCTTCGGGCAGCGCGATCTGCAGGTTCTTGATGGAAACGGTGGCTGGCGCGGCCATGGTCAGCGTCCCTCCCGCGACAGGCGCGGATTGAGCGCGTCGTTGAGGCCTTCGCCGATCAGGTTCAGCCCGAGCACCGAGATCAGGATGGCGACACCGGGAAACACCGTGATCCACCAGGCCTGGCGGATCACGGTGCGGCCGGCGCCGACCATGTAGCCCCAGGAAATCAGATTGGGATCGCCGAGGCCGAGAAACGACAGCGAGGATTCCAGCAGGATCGCGGTCGCCACCATCAGCGAGGCCAGCACGATCACCGGCGACAGCGCGTTGGGCAGGATCTCGCGCATGATAATCCAGGTGTTGCTCTGGCCGGTGACAACGGCAGCCTGGACATATTCGCGCGTGCGCAGCGACAGCACCTCGCCGCGCACGAGGCGGGCGACCGGCGGCCAGCTCACCACCGCGATCGAGGCCACGATCGAATAGATCGAGGGCTGCAGGATCGCGACCAGCACGATCGCGAGCGCAAAGCTCGGGATGGTCTGGAAGAACTCGGTGAAGCGCATCAGGGCGTCGTCGACCTTGCCGCCGAAATAGCCGGCCATGGCGCCGATGGGAATGCCGACCACCAGCGCCACCAGCGTGGAGACGAGGCCGACCAAAAGCGAGACGCGTGCGCCGAAAATCATGCCGGCGAACACGTCGCGGCCGAGTGCGTCGGTGCCGAGCGGCACGGTCGAGAGCGTGAACGGCGGCAGGAACGGCCGCTGCACCATGCGCCAGGGCGAGTTCGGAAACAGCATAGGCCCGAACAAGGCGACCGAAACCGCAAGGAGCAGGATGACAAGCCCAATGACGCCGCTCGGGCTACGCAGCATCGATTTCCAGAACTGTTTCATGAGGCGAATTCGATGCGCGGATCGACCAGGCGATAGACCAGATCGGTGATGAGGTTGAAGATCAGGACCATGGCCGAGCAGATCACGAAGACGCCGAGCAGCAGATTGTAGTCGCGCTGCAACAGCGCGTCGTACATCAGCCGCCCGATGCCGGGCCAGGCGAAGACGGTCTCGGTGATGACGGCGCCGCCGATCAGTGTTCCCGAATGCACGCCGGCCAGCGTCACGACGGGCAGCAGCGCGTTACGCAGCACATGGCGACGCTGGATCACGGCGTCGGAAAGGCCCTTGGCGCGCGCGGTCTTGACAAAGTCGAGCCGCTTCACCTCGAGCATCGAGGCGCGCGTCATCCGGGTATAGGTCGCCATGAAGAACAGGCCGAGCGTCATCGCCGGCATGATCAGGTGTTTCGCGACGTCGACCGCGTGGGCAAGGCCGGTCAGGTTGGCGCCGACCGTCTCGTATCCAAAGCTCGGCAGCCAATCCATGGTGACCGAGAACAAGAGGATGCCCATCAGCGCCACCCAGAAGATTGGCATCGCATAGAAGATCAGTGCGAACACGGTGATGGCGGTGTCGAGGAAGGTCCCGGCAAAGCGCGCGGCGAAGGTGCCGAACAGAACGCCGAGCATGAGCGAGATCGCAAATGCCGTCAGCGTCAGCAGCAACGTGGCCGGCAGCCGTTCGCCGATCAGCTTTGCGACTGGTGCCTGCTGGCGGAAGGAGAAGCCGAGGTCGAGGGTGACGACGCCCTTGACGTAGATGAAGAGCTGCTCGGGCAGCGGCTTGTCGAGGCCGAACTTTTCTCTGAGTTGCTTGACGAAGACCTGGTCGCTGGCCCCGGCCTCGCCGGCCATCACGACCGCGGGGTCGCCCGGCGCAAGCCGGATCAGGAAGAAATTGAGGACGACGATCGCGAGCAGGACGATCACGCCCTTCACGACACGCTGGGAGATGAAGGAGAGCATCTAGACTCGAATGACGGTTGTTTGGGACGGTCTTGCCGCGAGGAACACCTCTCCCCGTCGGGAAGAAGTCGCGCCGAAGGCGCGGGTGAGCGGGATCAGGGCCCGCGAGGAAACGCAACCCCTCACCCCGATCGCATCTGGCGATGCGATTGGACCTCTCCCTGGAGGAGGGATGGGCACCGCCGATGCCTCAGCGTCTCGACACGATCTCATGATCTATCTGCGTATCCAGGGATGCGACACCGCAGCAAGCGCTGCCGCGGTGTCGCATGGAGCTCATCACTTGTCGAGCCATGCGTCCTTGAAGCCGTCATTGACCCCGATCCCCGTGGTGATCAGGTTCTTGACCTTGCAGCGCGTAATGGTCGGGAATTGCAGCTCGAGCATCCAGGCCACCGGCACGTCCTCGACGAGGATCTTCTGCGCCTTCTCGTAGATTTCCTTGCGCTTGGAGTCCGGGGTCGCGACCGCGCCGTCGGCGAACAACTTGTCGATCTCCGGGTTGGAGTAGCCTTCGACGTTGTTGAACACCTGGCCCTTGGCGATGTTGCTGGAGATGTAGTTACGGCCGACGCCGAGCGCGGGGTCGCCGTACTGGTAGAGATAAGTGAAGGCGATGTCGTAGTCCCAGTCGCCGATCTTCTGGTTGCCGCCGGCAACGTCGGTGGCGATGGTCTCGATGTTGATGCCGACGTCCATGAGGTTCTGCTTCACGGCTTCACCCCAGCGCTGCCAGGTCTCGCCATAGGCGAGCGGCAGCAGGCGGATCTTCTCGCCCTTGTAGCCGGCTTCCTTCAGCAGCGCCTTGGCCTTGGCCGGATCGTAAGGGTATTTCTTCACGTCGTCGGTGTAGTACTTGATGGTCGAGGCCGACGGGCCGGTCGCGACCTTGCCGAGCCCGTTCCAGATCACGTCCTTGGCGAAGTCGCGGTCGATCGCATACATCACCGCCTGCCGCACCCGCTTGTCGGCGAGCGGGCCCTGTCGGTTGTTGAGCCACAGCCAGGCCAGCGGCGAGAAGAACTCCCAGCCGGCGCCGGTGACGCAGGTGTCCTTCAGCTTGGTCAGCCGCGGCACGTCGAAGTTCTCGACCGAGCCGCCGGGCAGCACGTCGACCTTGCCGGTCTCATACGCCACCGAGCGCGCCGCCGCGTCGGGAATGATCTGCCAGTAGATCTCGTCGAGATAGGGCTTGCCCTTCTCGTAATAGTTCGGGTTCTTGGCCAGGCGGATGAACGAGCCCTTCTGCCACTCCTTGAACATGAAGGGGCCGGTGCCGACCGGAGCGTTGTTGTAGGGATTGGTCTTCCAGTCGGTGCCTTCATAGAGATGCTTCGGCACCATCGGCATCGAGCCGACCTCGAAGATGCCGAGGAACGGGCCGAACGGCTGCTTCAGCGTGAACACCACCGTGTAATCGTCGGGCGCCTCGACCTTGTCGACCTGCGCGAGGTTGGTGCGGGCGCGGGCGTGGGTCTGCTTCAGCATCTCGATCGAGAACAAGACGTCCGCGGCGGTGAAGGGCTTGCCGTCATGCCAGGTGACGCCCTTGCGCAGCTTGAAGGTGTAGGTCTTGGCGTCCTCGCTGACGCTCCAGCTCTCGGCGAGCTCCGGCTGCGGCTCGAGCTTGGGGCTGTAGCGCAGCAGGCCCTCGAAGATGTTGCCCGACACCATCTGGGTCGGACCGTTCTGGACCATCGCCAGCATCAGGCCGGGCGGCTCGGGCTGGATCACCGCATTGATCACACCGCCCGTTTTCGGCTCCTGTGCCAGTACCGGGGCCGCAAGGCCGCAAGCCAGCAGAAGACCAAGCAACACTCGTTTTGGCATGTCGTATCTTTCTCAAGCGAGGCCAGCCGCGAACGCTTCGCACGTCATGGCGCGCGAAGCTACGGCCGGCCCATCCCAGTCCCCATCCGGGAGCGAGGCTCACACAGTCCCGTTCGGCGCCGCAAGATGAAAGTCGCGACAGTGTTCGCACAAAAAATGTACAGCGCGTCCTGTTATCCCGTAGGCCCTCCGCCAACGCGGATCGGCCGCCCCTGCTGATCAGGCGACCTCTGTCATATCCGGATTCAGGAGGGGCGGTGCACAAGGCTGCGCCTGCGACCAAAAGCGTCAGGTCATCATTTCGCGCCGAGCGCCCGTTGCAGCTCGGCGAGCGCGTCGGCCAGCTGCTCGCGATGTGCGATGTCGTCCTTGGGGAGGGCGGCAACGCTGCCGGCGAGCTCACGCAGGATGCCGGCAAGCAGGCCGAAATTGAGGTGCAGGTGCACCGATTTGCGTTCGTCGGCAGCGCCCGGATGTTGCAGCATGAGCGCAACGCCGCTGCCGTCGAGCCGCGCCTCGAACCGAGACGAATGCTCGAACGTGCCGACATAGAATTTGTCGGGATATTCGAGTGCGATCTCTGCCTTGTCTGGAACCGGCCGGGACATCTGAACCTCGTGGCTATCAACACATTCTGGTTGGGAATAAAGCGAAGCGCCTTGCGATAGGTCAGAGGCGGCTTTCGGATTTGATCCGGATCAAAGCCTGGTCGCCGCTTTTGCGATCGAATGGCAACTGGCGACGCGGCGCGTTCTGCGCCCTTGGGCTGTGAGACGCGTGAGACGATCGATGGACATCCAGGATATCCCTGACGTTGACGATAGTGGACCTGACGTCGCTGGCCTCGAATTGCCGCCCGATGCCGGCGTGCAGCACTGTCTGCGATTGCTTGTTGACGCCGGCCTGCGTCCGACGCGCCAGCGGCTGGCGCTCGGCCGATTGCTGTTCCTGCGCGGCCATCGTCATGTCACCGCCGAGAGCCTGTTCGAAGAAGCGATGGCGACGAGCGCCGAACTGTCGCTCGCGACCGTCTACAACACGCTGAACCAGTTCACCGAGGCCGGCCTGCTGCGCCGCATCGCCGCCGACGGCATCAAGTCGTTCTTCGACACCGACACGTCGGTGCATCCGCATTTCTATCTGGAAGGCGAGGATATGCTGGTCGACGTCGCCGACGGTCTCGCTTTCACCAAGATCCCCGAGGCGCTGCCCGGCCACGAGATCGCGCGGCTCGACGTCATCGTCCACCTGCGCCGCAAGCGAACGTAGCGACGGCACGACGATCGCCTAGCGCAATCCGGCGCGGCGGAATCCCTCCAGATAATGCTCGCGATCGCCGTCATTGGCCCACGGCAGTTGCGTCGCGATCCAGTGCAGCGAGATGTCGGGCTGGGTGCGGCGGAGCTCGCTCAGCGTCGTCTCCGCAAGCAATCGGTCGCCGGCCATGCCGGCGGCGACCGCGAGCACGCGGTAGGCGCCGGTGAGATCGCCGCGGTGGCGGATCGCCTCGCGCGCCAGCGCGATGGCTTCGTCATAACGTCGTTCGGTGAAGCGCGCATAGCCGGCGATGCCATGATAGACCGCGAGCGACGGATCGCGCGGTGACAGCCGGATCGCCCTTTGCGCGGCCTCGAACGAATCCTGCGAACGTCCGGCATAGGACAGCGCCAGCGCGTAATAACCCTGCGCCAGCGAGAAGTTCGGATTGAGCGCGAGTGCCTGCTCGAACGCGGCCAGCGCGTTCGCAAGCCTGCGTGTCGAGAAGCAGACGCTGCCCAGCGCGACATGTGCCCAGGCATCCTCATGATCGCAGCGCACCGCAGCCAGCGCGGCGGCTTCCGCCGCCGGCGCCACCGCGGCGAGCTCGGCCCAGCCGAGATGCACGCCGAACATGTGGTTTGCCGCCAGCACCGACAGCGCCTGGCCGTAATTCGGATCGATCCCGATGGCGCGTTCGAGCAGCATCCGCACGGTCTCGTGATCGCGCCGCGTCACCCGCCAGAAATGCGACAGCGCCCGCATCAGCAGATCCCATGCGTCCAGGCTCGCAGGCGCTTTGCTGTGGGCGCGAAAACTCTCCGCCGCGTGGATCTGCGGTTCGATCGCAGCGGCGATCGCGTTGGTGATCTCGTCCTGGACGGCGAAGACGTCGACCAGCTCGCGGTCGTAGCGCTCGGCCCACAAATGACTGCCCGAATGGGCATCGTTCAGCTGTGCGGTGATGCGCACCCGGCTGCCTGCCTTGCGCACGCTGCCTTCGACGACGTAGCGGACGCCGAGTTCGTCCGCGATCTGCCTGATGTTGACCGCGCGTCCCTTATAGGTGAAGGACGAGTTGCGGGCGATCACCATGAACCAGCGTTGCTTCGACAGCGCGGTGAGGATGTCCTCGCTGATGCCGTCGCCGAAATAGTCCTGCGCGGGATCGCCACTCATGTTCTCGAAGGCGAGCACCGCGATCGCCGGGCGGTCCGGCACGCGCGAGGGCGCGGGCCTGGCTTCGGCCGGCACAATCGATGCTGCCACTTCTTCATGGACCTCGCCGATGAAGCGAAAGCCCTTGCGCGGAATCGTCTTGATCAGCCGCTGCGTCGCGCCATCGTCATTGATCGCCTTGCGCGCGGCGTTGATCCGGCTGTTGAGCGCGGAATCCGAGATGATCCGATCGTTCCAGATCTGGCTGATCAGGTCATCCTTGCTGACCACACGCGCGCGTTGCGCGACGAGATAGAGCAGGAGATCGAACACCTGCGGCTGCAACGGCACGGCTGACCCGCCGCAGGTGAGTTCCCGCAGGTCGCCATCGAGCACGTTGTTTTCAAAGCAAAATCGCACGTTTCCGTCGTCTCAAGCAAAAATCAAAGTCGTCTCAGGCGAAAATCAACCGTCCGCCAAAGTCTGCGGAGGTCCGATCCGGCATGCTGCGAAGACCAAACAGTGTCGATGTCTCGGCACAACGGAGCGTTTCATGAGCCAACTTGATCACCAGATTCATTCCATCGGCCCGAAGGTTGCGGGCTCACGCATTTTCAAGCTCGTCGCCTTTCTGTACGGAATTACGGCCTATCTCGTATTCTTCGTCACCATTCTCTACGCCATCGGCTTCGTCATGGGGGTGATGGTGCCGAAGACCATCGACACCGGAACCGACACGCCGACGGCCGAGGCGATCATCGTCAATCTACTCCTGATGACGCTGTTCGCCGTTCAGCACAGCGTGATGGCGCGGAAGCAGTTCAAGGCGTGGTGGACGCAATTCGTCCCCAAGCCGGTCGAGCGCTCGACCTATGTGCTGTTCGCGAGCCTGTCATTGCTGCTCCTGTTCTGGCAGTGGCGCCCGCTGCCTGCGGTCATATGGAACGTCGACAATCCGGATCTCGCCGTGACGCTGGTCACGCTGTCCTTTGCGGGCTGGGTGCTGGTGTTCGCCAGCACCTACATGATCAATCATTTCGAGTTGTTCGGATTGCATCAGGTGACCAACCATCTGGCCGGCAAGGAGATGACGCCGCCGCGCTTCAAGACGCCGCTGCTCTACAATTTCGTCCGCCATCCGATTTATCTCGGCTTCATCGTTGCCTTCTGGGCGGCGCCGACCATGACCGCGGGCCATCTGCTGTTCGCGGTCGTCACCACGCTGTACATCTTCGTCGGCATCGCGCTGGAGGAGCACGACCTCGTCGCTCTCTTCGGCGACGAGTACCGGCAGTACAAACAACGGGTCTCGATGCTTATTCCCTGGCGCCGCTCACTCTAGCCCTTGCGCAGCGTCGCGCGCGTCCGCCGAACGGAGGACGCGCGGCCGCTTGAAGTCAGCTATCCGGGCATCCCATACGCCCGTCCCCCCAGCGTCCCCCGGGGTGATGTCCCCCTTCACCCCACACCTCTCCCCGCATCCCATCGGTCCCGACATATCGTGGACGGGGAGCGGGGAGAGGTTCTTGCACCCTTCATCAAACGGAGACGACCCAATGAAACATGTCGGAAACTGCTTCTGTGGCGCGGTCACGATCGAGGTCACGGGCGCGCCGGAGGCGATGGGCTATTGCCATTGCCGCTCATGCCGCTCCTGGTCGGGCGGGCCGGTCAACGCCTTCAGCCTGTGGAAGCCCGAGGCGGTGCGCGTCACCGAAGGCGCGCAGAATGTCGAGACGTTTGCAAAGACGCCGCTCAGCCAGCGCAAATATTGCAAGAAGTGCGGCGGCCACCTCATGACCAACCATCCGCCGCTCGGCCTGGTCGACGTCTTCACCGCCACCATCCCGACGCTGGCCTTCGCGCCCGGCGTTCACGTGAACTATGCCGAGACCGTGCTGCCGATGCGCGACGGCCTGCCCAAGCTGAAGGATTTCCCGGCCGAGTTTGGCGGCAGCGGCGAGATGATGCAGGAGTAGCGGCAAGGCCGTCGCCTGCGGCCATCCTTCGAGTTGTCCGCCCCGGCGGGCCCTCAGGTGAGGCGTGCACTCACGCCTCTCCCAATGTCGAAGCCCTATCGAGAGGGCGGCTGAGCGCCGCCCTCTGTCTTCTTCGAAGAAGACTGATGAACGACTAGCCGCCGCGGGATTCAACGACCTTGCGGCAGCTGTCCGAGAGCTTGGACTTGTTTTCACGCAGGCAGGCGTTCATCTGCGGCGGTTTGCCGATATGTTCGGCGCAGAACTTGCTGGCATCGCCGCGGCAGGCCATTTGCTCCTGGACCGATGGACCGGATTGCGCGGCAGCGGGCAGGACGGCTGCAGCGAGCAGCAGCGCGGCAAGAACCGAAATCTTCATGAAGCACCTCTTGTGAATCCTCGTTGGTCCCGACCGGGATCAATCGGGCCGGACCATCCCGCAAAGCCTGCGCGCCGGTCCATGCCATGTTCATGGCACCGGCAAGCCCTTACGGACGCTGGACCCCCATCTTCATGGCATGTATCCCCACGCCGTCTTTTGTCATTCAGGCTACACCTCGGCTGCGAGACCCGGTGATTGCATCGGGACGCCGAACGGGAAGCAGGAGAGCTAGGATGTCGAAGAGAGCTGGAGCGCTGGGTGCAAGGCTGACTGTCACGGCGCTGACGGTCGTGGCGCTGGCGGGCGTGGCGATGGTGTCGCTGGGGACGAGCCCGGCGCAGGCGGTGGTTTATTGCAAGACCGTCGGCGTGCCCAAGGGCTGCGTGGTGCGGCCGACGGCGGCGGCGGTGGTCGTGGCGCCCGGAGCGCCGGTCGCCGCGGCGGCAGTCGCAACACCCGGTGTCGGTGCGCCCGGTGTCGGCGTGCGCGCGGGAACGCCGATGAACCGCGGTGGCCCGGTCAATCGCGTCGGCAGGCGCTGACATTTCCATTCGATTGACTTGATTGCATCGCTTCGGGCCCAGGGCGCCCCGCGGACGAACCCCCCGTCCTCCGCCGGCAAATCACCCGGCCCGTTCCCTCTCTCCGTGCGTCCCACACGTTTCGGAGAGGGGGCTTTTCAGCCCGTAGCCGCATCGCTGTCGGGAAAACGCTGCGGCAGTTGCAGCCGCACGCGCGTCCCGGAGGCATCGGAGCTCAGATCAAGCACCGCGCCGCAGCGCGCGGCGCGATTTCTCATGTTGCGCAGGCCGCGCCCGGTCTGGCCGGTGCGTCCGGTTTCGCCATGGCCGGCCGGTGCAAAGCCGCGGCCGTCGTCGGTCACACTGATCAGGCCGCACGGCCCCTCGCTTGCGTCGAGCGTTTCGATGGTGACCGTGATGTGGCGGGCCTGCGCGTGCTTGACCGCGTTGGTCACGGCCTCGTCGAGGATGCGCACGATCTGGATGACATGCCATGGCCGCAGTTCCGGGTGCAGCGGCAGGCCTTGCACGGTCGCCACCCGCCACTCCAGCGTGATGTCGTGCGGCCGCAATTGCGCGCTGGCGCGCTCGCGCCAGGAGCCGAGCGCCAGCATCAGGTCGCCGCCGATATCGTCCATGGAATCGATGACGAGACGCAGATCCTTCAGCGCGGCACGGGCCGCATCGGTGATGGTCGCGCCCTCGTGGCCGCGCTCGGAGAGCGCGACGATGCTGACGAGCTGGCCGCCGAGGCCGTCATGCAGGTCGCGCATCAGGCGCGTGCGCTCATTGGCGAGCGCGGCGGCGCGCGCGCGCTCCTCCTCGCGGACGAAGCTCGCCTTCAGCCGTTCCTCGGCCTCCCGCACGCGCGTCACCAGTTGGCCGGCAAAGCTGTCGACCTGGTTCAGCGCGCGGGCGAAGCGCCAGGTCAGTCCCGCGCCGATCGCGACCAGCATCGCCGAATAGGACAGGCGCGAAACGAAGATGCGATCGGTGTTCACGATGTCGATCACCGTCAGCATGTCCTGGATCCAGCAGACCAGCACGATGGTGACGGCGCAGCCGATCGTGAAGCTTGCGGCGTCCTGCCGCCGCACGACCGCGGTCGCGGTCACCCAGGCCATCAGCAACAGGCAAAGCCCGACCGTGGGGATGCCGAGCACCAGGAAGAGGATGCGCGGCAGCGGTGGTCCCCCGATCAGCCCGACCACGAACACGACGAGGCCCGGCACGAACAGCAGCATGCCGTAGCGCGGCCAGCGCCAGCCGAAGAACAGCACGCCGAACATGACGACCAACGCGCTTTCTGTCGGCGCGGACGCCAGCAGCACCGCGGCAAGCCGCGACGTGGCGGCCGGCGGCACCGGCGGCGGGACGTACGCCTGCACCACGCCGAGGACCATCGCCGTCGCCAACACGCCGTAGACCGGCTCGCGGCGCCGCATCAGCCACATGATCGCGAGGATGACGGCCAGGATCGACTGCCAGGCCGAGAACACCACCGGCAGGGTGACGAACAGCAGCGTGCGCGTCTCGTAGGCCGGACGCAGGGCGGCGTCCGGTCCGACATACACGGTATCGAGAAAGCCCTTCAACGGGCCCCATACGAACAGCCGCACCGTGATCTCGTTGGCGCCCTCGCGCAGCAGCGAAGCGGGAATGGCTGCGATCTGCGGCGTGTTGCGGTCGGGCCGGTTGGCATTGGCGTCGCGCCGGGAATCGAGCACGACGACGCCGTCGACGGCGACTTCGACCGCGTTGCTGAAGCGCGGCAGGTAGACCGACCAGCCCGTGGCCGCTTCGCCGCGTCGGAATGTGAAGGTCCCGGTATAGAGCGGCGGGTCGTCCAGCGAATAACGCGAGGCCGTGAAATGCGGCAGCGTCACGGGCAGCGTTACGCCGTCCTGCCGCAGCGAAAACCCGCTCAGCGCGAAATCGTCGGGGTCGTTCGGCTGCAGCAGCCGCAACCCGAGAATGGTGGCGATCACGATCAGGGCCTGCAGCAGCAGATAGGGCACGAGGCGCGAGGCGATCAGCCGGCGCCGCGGGCGCGCGGCCGCCTTCGCAGGTGCCTTTGCAGCTACCGTTGTAGGCTCTTTGGCCGCGATCTCGCTCACAGCTTGATCAGGCCCTGCTGCACCGCCTCGAACACCGCTTCGCTGCGCGTGTGCACCTCGAGCTTGCGATAGATGTTCTTGATGTGGCCGGGCACGGTCTGCTTGGACAGGCCGAGATGGCTGGCGATCTCGGCATAGCTGAAGCCTTTTGCGATGCCCCAGAGAATGTCGATCTCGCGCGGTGTCAGCCTGGCGGTGTTGAGCGTGGGGCCGGGCGGCGGCTCCGCCGAATTCTGCGCGGCGCCTTGTGTTCTGCGCACGATGAAGCGCGCGATCGAGGCCGAGATCGGCGAATGGCCGGCGACCAGGTCGCGTACGGTGGTGGCGATGTCGGTAGGGAAAGCATCCTTGAGCAGATAGCCGGTAGCGCCGACCGTGATCGCGGAGATTACGCTCTCCTCGTCGCCGAGGGCCGAGATCACCATGATCTCGGTGTCGGGGAAGCGCTGCCGCATCTCGCGGATCAGCTCGATGCCGTGGCCGTCGGGCAGCCGCAGATCGGTCAGCAGCACGCGGGGCGCGCCGGCGGCGAGCGCCGAACGGGCTTCGCCGAGCGTGCCGGCGCTGCGCACCTCGTAGCCGGCCTTGACCAGCGCGTCCTGCAGCCGCCAGCAGGTCGGCGCGTCGTCCTCGACGAGGAGGATGGTGATGATGTCACCCGTCTCGCCCTGTTCGGTCATGATCCTGGTCCCGCGATCCGCGTGTCCCCCGCGGCGCAAGGGCAAGTTTAGCCGCCGGACGCAGGCAGCGACACCCATAATCATGGGGGCGCGATTGCCCCGTGTCCAAGGCGCGGCGCCGAGAGCTCCGACGCGGAAGTCCTGCCGGTCTCAGTTGCTCGCCACCGGTGATGCCGGCTTGTCCGGCGGCATCGGCGGGGCTGGCAGGCGCTGGACCTTGATCTTCGCAGTGCCGCTGTTGTTTCGGTAGAACAGATCGCGCGGTCCCTGGATCGCATCGAGCCAGGACGGGACCCACGATTCCGGAAGCAGCCGCGGGAAGATCTGGACGGCGTCATTGACGTAGAAAAACAGCTCGCCGGACTCGGGCGCGACGAATTCGGCGACGAGGCGGCCGGTCAAGAGCTGTTTGGTCCAGACCTGGCCAGCCTCGGCGAGCATGGCTGGCGGAATCGGCTCGAACTTGCCGAGTCCGGCGAGCCGGCCCTTGAACTCTGCCGTGTCGTCGAGCCGTACGGGATATCTGTTGCGGCTCCTGCTGATGTCGTCCTCCGCCGGCAAGGTGGGCTTCATGCGGCGGGGGAATGCGTCGGCCGGCATCACATTGACGGCGCTCAGCGGCAGGTCGTTGATGCCTTTGCTGCCGATGCGCACCACCGGCTGGAACCAGTCCGCGGCGAACAGGCGACGCTCCGGCAGAGCCACGTAATGATGCGGCTCGTAGGTCGCAAATCCGTTCGCGCCGCTCATGATGGTACGGTCGAACCATGGCTCCTTGATCTCGAGAAAGACGCGGTATTTGCGGCCCTTCTCGACGGCGAGCCCGCTCCACCAGCAGAAATCCCGGGTGTCGAATGATCCGCGCGCCTCGAGCGGCTCGTCCATCACCGGCGTTCCGGTCTGAAACGAGGGCGAACCTTTGGCCGCAGGCGGCGAGCAGACCGATCCGAGGGCGAGACTTCCGGTGAACAAGCTGCTCGACACGATCACCGCGGCCGAGCCGAAGATCGCGATCAGGAAGACCGCCGGCACCAAACCCTTGGTGATGACGCGTTGCGCCGGACCGGCATTCAGGCGCATCCAATGTCCGAACCGCATCAGCGGTCCCGGCTCGTCGACGTGATCCATGCTGGCCCTGCGGCGCGGCGTATTCCAGGCGAGTCGCGCCCGCTCCTGGATGTCGTCACGCAACGTTGCGTTCTTGTGCCAGATCCACCAGGTGACGATCACCACGATCGAGGTCAGGAAGGGGTAGTAGGTCGCGATGTTGAGCCAGGGGGCCGCATAGGACGGCAGCACGTCTCGCAGCAGATTGGTCAGCGGCGCCACCACTGCGCCCATCACCCAGTCGATATTGGTAATGAAAGACAGTGCGCCGGTACCCTCGAGGGCGCGGTCTTCGGACCACTGCACCAGCGCGTGCGCGATCCACGGCCAGGCGGCGATCACTCCGACCATGAACAGAAGCGAAAAATAGGCGACGCGACGCCACCACACGGTGTCGCGCGTGAGGCTCGACATGGTGGCGTCTGGCGTGCTCATCCTGATGAAGGCCCTGGCCTCCTCGGTACGACGTGGCCCCGTCGCCTTTTGCAGATAGGCGGCCTTCATGACCTCGCGCGCATGTTGCTCGTCGATATCCTTGTCGTCGCCCTCCGACCGCAGCGGCAATTTCGTTCCGTCCGGCAGCAGCACCAGGCAGCTCGCCGGAAGCATGATCGGCGCGTAATCGTCACAGCCGAACAGCATGCGCTCGATGACCGCGAAGTGCACCACTGGCGGCCCGCCATTGACGTCGCCGCCGAGGATCGGACGCGGTCCATAACGGTACAGCACCGCTGCGCCGCCGCGGGAATCGTGCCGTGGTCCGAGCGCCGATTGATAGTCCCTGAAATGCTCGATCTCGCCGTCCTTGAAGCGCAGCCGGCCGCCGAGTTGCTCCACCATCCAGACCAGCGGCACGAAGGACAGCGTGGATTCCGGATAGCCGCCGCCGATGTCGGAATGAACGCCCGTGAACCAGACTTCCTTGACGATCTGTCCCTGCGCCAGATGGCTCTGGTCGATCCGCAGCGGATGGAATGTGGTGCGTTCGTCGTCGAGCGCGAGCGCGTGACAGGCGTGCCTGACCTTGTGCGACAGCCGATGATTGCGGAAAGAGATCGGCCAGATCGCCCAGTCGACGGCGAGACGGAGCTCCTCGACCGGAACGCCGAACGCCTCGACGGTGTCGAACAGGCCGAGGAATGCGATCTCGACGTCGCTGCGCCCGTTCATTTTCCTCCGCACCTCGGCATAGCTCCGGTGCCCGCAAAACCAGTGATAGAGGAACAGCAGGAAGTCGCGGATCCAGCGCGTGACCCAGATCGTCGGCAGGCTCCTGGTCCAAGGCACGGTGTCGCGCCGGTACGCGCGCCAGGCGGCTTTGACGTTGCGGCTCATCTCGGCATGCGACAGTGGTGTGTCGTCGATTTCCGCCGGCACCAGGCCCTGGCTCGAGATCAGCGCGGCCAGCGTGCGCGCGGTGAAGGCGCCGCGGCTGAAGCCGAAGATGTAGATCTCGTCGCCGGGACGCCAGTTCCAGCACAGGAAGCGATAGAGCTTGCGGACATTGGAAGGCACGCCAATACCAGTGGCACCGTCGAGCGCGGCCAACGGTGCCCAGCCGGCGGTGCCGACACCCTTGATGTAGTGCGCGATCTGATCCGGCTGGGTATGGTCCAGCGCCTCATAGAGCCGCCAGACGCTGGATTCCTTCGTGGTGAACGCATTGCCGGTGCCGTCGGCGAACAGCACCAGCTTGCGTCTCGGCAAGGCCGCGCCTTCGTCATTCCCGGCGCCGGACGTGCGTTCCGGCCTGGGATAATCGGCTTCGGTAGAGCCGGCGTTCCGCTCGACATCATGATGCGTCATGGGTCGCTCCGGCGATGCAACCGGAAAGTGTCAGGCCTGAACCGGGCTGCACTCCCCGGAATCGCTCAATCGCTGCGTCATGAAATGCGCGTGCACCCTGCACACAATCCCGTTGAGGTAGCAAGCCAGCCGCTTCACCATGACGAGATAGTGATGGGTACCGGTGATGCCGACCCGGTCTATGAAACGTCGACCCGCGGCGGCGGATAGCGCCGGGCCAGCATCGACAGCGACAGACGTCGTTCGTCGGCCGGCAGCTCCAAATAGGCCAGCACCAGCGGCCGCTTCCAGTCACCGACGCCGAAATCCATCGCCATCCACTTCTGCGGCTCGGGACCTTCGAGGCCCCGAACCCAGACGAAATAGCAGGGGAGGTCGTCGGCGTCAGTCGTGCGTGTCCTGGCCATCAAGCTGTCCGCTGCATCGCATCGGTTGCTTCAGGATATAGGCGGTGGCGCGGCGAAGTCGAACGGCTCGCACCGGTTCGGAGCACGACAGCCGAGGTGGTCTTCTGGGCGCCTCAGCGCGCCTCTCGAAGGGATGGCCGCAGGTAAATTGCTCTCAAGCGCGATTGCTTTCCCCAGTGTATGAAAGCCCAATCCAAGAATTCTGCTTGACCGAAATTCGGAAATATCGTATGCGTCGCTCATCCCGGCCCTGGGATAAGGGGCGTTTCGCGATCGTCACGATGCGCGGGCCGGGTGGCGGTGGACGCGGAGTGCATCGGCGCGCCAGCAATCGCAGGGCGGGTTTGGCCCGTGAGTGGTTGGGCGGCGCGCACACGACCGGTGCGGTCCGCGTACGGTAAAAGCGTGTCGTCCTGACGCCCGGGGTCTGTGCGTCAAGGCTTGCGGTGATGTGGCTGCCCAACCGGGCGTCGCATCAGCCATCCGCAAGGCGACGGGGGCAATAGTGCAACGCTCCCCGGGGAGAGCACGCCATAAGCCGTCAAACGCTGCGCAGGGAAAGGCCGGGATGTCCCAGGCTGCCCTGTATGCCGCTGTGCATTTGTCTTCGCGCAATTTGCGCACAGCGGACCGTGGGTGCCAGCCGGCGCCCGGCCTTCCCTGCGCCCTTTCCTTGGGAGGGGGCGTCGAGAGAAGCACAAGACTCGGACGCCATGCGCCGCGAGGCCGTAGCGGCGCGTCTTGTTATCCAGAAGTGGGCGGGCTGGTCTTGTCGATCACCGCCACAACTCGCAGGTTGCCACGCGGTTGATGTCGGCAAGGCGGCGCGCAGCGTCTCCGTGCAGATCGAGGCTTTCGACCAGCGTCAGCAGGCGCCGATAGGCGGCCTCGGCAATGTCGACCGGGAGCGGGGACTCGTCAAAGGCCTCGACATAGTTGCCGACGATGCCGCTGAGCAGCCGGCACAGGCCGCGCTGGGCGGGATCGCTGTGGCCGAGTATCTCGAGCTTATGCTGAAAGGTCTGGAAGGTCCGCAAGCCGTGGTGCTGTTGCAAAAGCCACGCGTGCAAATCGTTCATATGAGCTCCTTCGAATAACGGAAGAAGCTACCGGTTTATACAGTGGAGATCGGGGGATGGCTAGGGAGAGCGGATTCGCTGAGACAGTCCGTCATCGCCAAGAGGCTTCGCCGGACACGCTTCGCCCTTCGGCTCGGCTGCGCCACGCGTAGCCCGAAGGGCGAAGCGTGGTGCGCCACTCAGAATAAAACCACGAACTCATACATCATTGAAATTAAATGTATAATTCCGAGGCGAACGACGGCAGATGCATAGCGAGGGGTGCCCTTGCTATTTCTTCTTCCCATCGGCATCGAACTGCTTGAGAAATGCGACGAGGTCGTTGGTCTTCTGCTCGTCCTTCAGACCGGCATAGATCATCTTCGTACCCGGTACTTTCGCTTTGGGATCCTTGATGTATTCGCGGAAGGTGGCCTCGTCCCAAGTGATTCCCGAGTCCTTGTTGGCGGCCGAGTATGAATAGCCGGGAACGCTACCTGCCTTGCGGCCGATGACGCCGTTGAGCACCGGTCCAACATTGTTCTTCGCGGTCTCGCCGATCTGATGGCAGGCCTTGCACACCCCGAACACCTTCTCGCCGGCCGCGGCATCCTTGGCTCTCACTTCGCCAAAGCCCGCGATCGTCAAAAACGCAATCAAAACAAATCCTCGCATCCTGTACTCCTGCTTTGTTGCCCCTTCCAGGACTGGAAATCGTTGTGGTGTCGGGGGGAGCGGCCGGTCTGACCGTGGCGATTACCGGCACACGGGGATCTCTCAAGCGCCATACACGATCAAAGTTCCACCGGAATCAGTGACGCGGGCCTGCACGCCCGGTCGCGTCGCCACGATGTCCGCGATCCCTGACGACGGCATCAGGATGAATGCGGTCGAAAGCGCATCCGCTTCGGTAGCGGTTGGCGCGATGACGCTCACCGTGCGGTAGCGCGACGGACAGCGTCCTGTCTTCGGATCAAACAGATGCGTGAAGCGGCCTGCCGAATCAAACCGGAATCCGGCCTCCGCTGAGGTTGCGACAGCACGATCAACAAGGTCGACGGTTTCGGTGAGCGCGCCCGGCCGGTCGGGATCGGCAAGGCCGACGCGCCAAGGCGCCCCCTCAGGTCTGGCGCCGATCGCCCGTATCTCGCCCATATTGACCAAAGTCGTCGAAAGGCCCGCCCGGCGCAGTCGCTCGACCACGCGGTCGGTGGCATAGCCCTGCGCGATGCCATTCAGCGTGATCGCGGCGCCGTGCTTCACGAGAGCGACACGATCCTCATTCACAAGGAGGCCACGGTAGCCGACCTTCGCCAGCGCTTCGGCCAGCTTCTGCAGCGAAGGCCCTTCGGCATCCGGCCGCTCGGAAGCGAAATGATCCGCATAGAGCTGCCACAGCGGCTGCACGGTCGGATCAAAGGTGCCACCGGTCATCCCGGCAAACCGCAACGAGGCCTTCAGCAGCGCTACCATGTCGGCGTCGGGAGAAACCAGAACACCGGTGCGGTTGAGGCTCGATATCGCAGAGTCGGCCCGGTACAGGCTGAACTGTTGCTCCAGCCGCCGCACATCCAGGACGCAACGGTCGACCAGCCGTTCGGCCTCGGCCCGGTCCGGATGATAGATCTCGATCGACACCTGCGCGCCAACCGCCGATCCGTGCCACCCCACGGGATCGCCGGCCTGGGCCGTTCGGCCGCCGGTCAGCAATGCCGACCCGGCTGCGGTCGCAGCGATGACGATGATGCGGCGGCGAGTGAGACTTGGGTTGAGCATCGGCTGATCCTCGTCAGTTGAGACGCACGTCGGAGTGTTCGGTCTGGTCGCCGGCGGTGTCACTGCCCAGCACATAGGCGCCCGGAATTTCCGCAAATGTCACAACCCGACCGCCATTGGCCGCGGCAAACGCGTCGGCGGCCTCGCGAATTCTGAAAGGCACCGCCTCAGCCGCGCCCATTCCGCCCTGCCTGCGGCTTTCGATCACAAAAAACGCCTTGCGTGCATCGATCCAGTTCGTCGCACCCGGATCTTCCCAACGTGTCGCGCGCGCCATGTCCGAGACATAGATCGCCCGGATGTCGCGGGGCTGGTCGGGCATCAAGGTAAAGGCCACGGTGTCGCGCACCGAGGTGAACCAGAACGGATCGATCCGGCCTGCCGTGATGATCTGGCCCTTCGGACCGGGATGCTCCATCAAATTCATGCCGCAGAACACGCCCATCGCGTCGCTATTGAGCACGGCGGGCGGCGGCGCGACCGAATTGGCGGCCTCCTGATTGCATCCGGTCAGCAGGATGGCGATGAGTGCGGCCAGGACGATTCGAAAGCTCACAATTCCCTCCGCGCAAAGAATGCGGTCGCAAGTCCGAGCGGTGCCGCGATCCACACCAGCAGGCCCAGCAGCAGCGCGCCGATGCCGACCGTCGCGGTCCCGGCAAGTCCGGCCATCCCTGAAAACTGGCTGACATTGAACCCGGTCAGATTGGTCAAACGGTAAAGGTCGGTCGGATTGAGAAACAGCAGCGCCTCAAGCACGGGGGCCGAGATGATACGCCCCTGATCTATCACCAGAATGCCAAGCAATCCCATGTCGAACACCAGCACCATCAGCAACCAGATGCCCACCGAGACGCCCGCCGCTGTGCCGCGATCGCGGACCAGGCTGGAGATCAGGTATCCGATAGCGACAAAGACCGCGCCGAGCAGGATCGAAGTCCCGAGCATGGCGGCGAAGGCATACCAGCTTGCCGCAAGCACCGAGGCGCCCGTCATCGCGAGTGCGGCCGCCGCCGCGCCATAGCCGATGACGGTGGCAAAGGCGAGGATCAGGACATGCCCGCAGAATTTCCCGAGGATCACCTGATAGCGGCCCACCGGATAGCTGAGCAGCAGGATCATGGTGCCGCGCTCCATCTCGCCGACCACCGCGTCATGCGAAATCAAGAGCGCGATCAGCGGCAGCAGGAAAATCGTGAGGCTGGACAGGCTGACCACGACCACGTCGAGCGCACCGGCGCCGACGTTGCCGGTCGGCGCGCTGCCGAGGAACGTCAGCGACAGCGAAAGCGCGGCCAGCAACAACGTGGTCGCCAGCACCCAGCGATTGCGCAGCCCTTCCTTGATTTCCTTGGCCGCGACGATGACGATGTTCCTCATGCGGCATTCTCCCGAAGAAAATGGGCATAGAGGTCGTCGAGCGTCGGCGCCGCGATCTCGATGTTGCGGATGCAGGGGTCGCCGGCCGCGATGCGCAGCAACTCCATCTTGCGGGCCTCATCGGGCACTAGCATGACGCGACCCTGCGCAGTCGCGAGCGATTCGCCGTTCATCCACACCGGCGCTGCGCCATCGGCGCCGGGCGCGAGTTCGAGCGAGACCCGGATCGGCAGTTGCGAGATCGAACGCAGTTCCGCCAACGTACCCTGCGCGACCAGAAGTCCGCGGTTCATGATCAGGACATGTTCGGCGCGGTCCTCGAGCTCGTTGAGCGCGTGCGAGGAGATCAGGACGGTGGCGCCGTCATCGCGCAATTCGTTCAGGATCTCGTAGAAGGTCTGGCGCAGCGCGGGGTCCAGCCCGGTTGTCGGCTCGTCGAGCAGCAGTACGCGCGGCCGCCCCAGCAGGGCCTGGGCCAGACCCAGGCGTTGCCGCATGCCCTTGGAATAGGTCCCGACCCGGCGATCGGCGGCGTCCATCAGCCCGACGCGGTCCAGCAGCGGCCATGCCGAGGCGGGCTTGATCCGCTTCAACCGCGCGTAGAAGGCCAGCGTTTCGCGCCCGGTCAGGGCGGTGTTGAAGGCAACATTCTCCGGCAGATAGCCGAGCAGCCGGCGCGCTGAAAATTCGCCGGCCGCCGGATTCTCGCCCAAAACGCAGACCGCGCCACGGTCGGCGTGGATCAAGCCGAGCATTAACTTGATCAGCGTGGTCTTGCCGGCGCCGTTGTGGCCGACCAGCGCGCTCAGCCGTCCCGGAGCGAGATCGAACGAGACGTTGCGCAACGCCTTTACCGTGCCGTAGCTCTTCTCCACGCCATTCACGGCGACGGCGACACTCATCTCAGGCTCCGGCTGGCTGTTGGTTTCGGCGGCGGTGCGATCAGGGGATGGGTATCGATGACGCCGCCGGGATAGAGTGCCGGAAATTGCGCCTGAGCCCAGCGCAGCACCTGCACCGCGGGACTGTTGATCAGGACTTTCGCCGCCGGCGCGGTCCACAACACGCGGTCGACCAGATCGTTGGGGCGGTAGGCGGTATCGGCGATGCCATCACCATTGAGATCGAATGCCGGATTATCGCTCCAGTAATTGCCGCGGCCGCCCTTCGACCAGTCGAGGTCGCGGGTGCCGACATACTTCACCTGGTTGCGGTTGCCGACAAAGGCGTTGCCGGTGATTTCGTTGCCCTCGGAGCCGGCGGTGAAATGCACGCCAATGCCGCAGCGCTCGAACCAGTTATTGCGGAACTTGTTGTGGTTGGCGTTGTAGATGAACACGCATTTTTCCGGGCCGGTGCGGATACCCGATACGGGCTTGACCTCCGGCACCATGCCACGCTCTTCGTCCGGAACTTCGTCCCGACTGCTTGCCATATTGTCGAGCGAGCCGCCGGCCACCCAATTGCCGTCGATCTCGGCGTAATTGGCGTAGTTGAAGAGCATGCCGTAATCGCGGTCGCGATCACTGATATTGTTGCGGATGATCAGCCGGTTCGAATACATGATGGCGTAGCCGACGTGATTGCCCACCGAGAGATTGCCGCTCACCTCGCTGTCGTTGGTGTACATGTAGTGCACGGCGAACCGCACCTGCTCGAAGCGGTTGTTGATGAAGCGGTCCTTGCGGCTGGTGATGGTGAAGATGCCATCGCGGCCGTAGCGGAAAGTATTCTCCGCGATCGTGACATCGGGCGCATTCCACAGCGACACACCGTTGCCGGCCTCCTGGCGGCGCCCGCCCTGCACGCCGTCGACGATGTTGCGGAGGACGCGCGAGCCCGCAGCGCCATGGACATAGATGCCGAACAGATTGGCTTCGAAGCGGTTGTTCTCGACCAGCGCGCGCTCCGCGGTCTTCTCCAGGAACACCCCTGAATCCATCGTCTCGAGATTGTGGCCCGATCCCCGGATGGTCACACCGCGGATGACGACATCAGGCGCCGTCACCGTGACGACATTGCCGACGCCGCCGCCGTCGAGCACCGCTCCCGGCCGCCCGCTCAATACCACGCGGCGCTCGATCCTGAGCGCGCCTTTGTACTCGCCGGGCGCCAGCTCGATGATGTCGCCGTCCTGCGCCCGGTCGAGCAGCGCCTGCAGCGACAGTTCCGGGGCAGCCTTCAGCGTCTCCGCTACCGCGGAGCCCGAAACTCCGGCGGCGAAGATCGCCGCCGGAAGGATGTGCAACAAGGAACGCACGTGTCGTTCCCGTCTCAAGCCGCCGGCTTGGGTTCGACGAACATGCGGCCCTTCATCTCCATGTGCATGGCGTGACAGAACCACGAGCAGTAGTACCAGTAGACGCCGGCCTTATCCGCCGAGAACGATACCGAGGCCGTCGCCATCGGTGCTACTTCCATCTGGATGCCGTAGTTCACGATGCAGAAGCCGTGCGTCAGATCCTCCACCGCGTCGATATTGGTGACGTAGACGGTGACCTGATCGCCTTGCTTAACCTGGAATTGCTCCAGGCCGAACGCCGGCGCGGTCGAGGTCATGTAGACGCGGACCTTGTTGCCGTCCCTGATCACCTTGGAGTCGGCTTCGAGGTTGACGCCATCGGCCTTAGCCTGCTTGACCGCATCGGCGAACATCGGATCGGCGCGATCCCAGATCGAAATTGGATTGATCTTGGAGCGGTGAACGATGGTGGCGTCATGCGGCTCGGCAAAGCTCGGGCCGTCGTGCACCAGCTTCATGGTGTCGCCGGAGATGTCGATCAACTGATCGTTCTCGGGCTTCAGCGGCCCCACGTTGAGGAAGCGGTCCTTCGAGAACTTGTTGAGCGAGATCAGCCATTTTCCGTCCGCCTCCTTGGTCTGTCCCATCGAGGAGTGGTTGTGGCCGGGCTGATAATGCACGTCGAGCTTCTGGATGATCGGATCGACCTTCTCGCCCTTGAAGGCACGCTTGGCGCGATCGATGTTCCATTTGACGACCTGGCTGTCGAGGAACAGCGTCGTATAGGCGTTGCCCTTGCCGTCATAGGCCGTGTGCAAGGGTCCGAGGCCGAGTTCGGGCTCGGCGACCACGACGTCGCGCGGCTTGATCTTGTCGTCGAACAGCTGGTCAAACAGCTGGACGTCCAGCACCGTTACTGTCGGCGAGAGTTTTCCGGCCACGCAGACGTGGATGCCGTCGGGCGCGGTGTTGATGCCGTGCGGATTGTTGGAAATCGGAACGTAGCGGGTATAGGCCGAGCCCTTGCGGCCGTCGATCACCGGCACGCCGTTCATTTCCTTGAAGTCGCCCTTCTTCACCGCCTCTTCGATCCGCTTGATGTTGAAAATGACAGCCCAATCCTGCTCGCTGGCGGTCATCTCGGCCAAAGTGACGCCTTCTTCCGAATTATAACAGGTGGCGAAGGCGTATTTGCCTTGATAGTCGGCATCGACGTTGTCGAGGTTGCCGCTCACGATCACCTGCCAGGCGACTTTCATGGTATCGCCGTCGATCGCGCTGAAGATCGCGCTATACGTCTTCGCATCGTCGAGAATCTTGCCGTCGTTGGGCAACGGCACGCCATCCTCGCCATTGGCGAACACATAGCCGGTGCGCGGGTATTTCTGCACGCGCAGGCCGTGCACCGAGTGCTGGTTCGGAAGCTGAATGATCTTGTCGCACTTCATGACGTCGAGACGAACTCGCGCGACGCGAGTATTGGCCTTGTCGTTCATGAAGGCGTAACGGCCGTCATAAGTACCGTCGGTGAACGAAAGATGCGGATGATGCAGATCGCCGTTCATGTAGGTGCCGCCGCGGTTCTTGAGGAATTCGCGGGTTTCAGGCAGCAACCCCTCGGTCAGCACCTTCAGGCTTTCGTTGGTCTGGCCCCACCCGGTGGCGCTGCAGCGGTTGAACACCGGCACCCGCATCAGCTCACGCATCGACGGAAGTCCGACAATGCGCATCTCGCCGGACTGACCGCTGGAAAAGAAGGTGTAATATTCGTCGAGTTCGCCGGGGGCGACTTCAGCCTTTTGCAGAACCGCCGGTCGCGCGGCCGGCGCCTTCGGCGCCGCGGTCTTGGTCTGCGCTTCGGCGGTCGTCATCAAGCCATCCGTGCCAAGCCCAATGCCGCCGGCGAGGCCGACACCTGCGGCGGCTGCGGTCGTTCCCAGCAAAGTTCGTCGGCTGACGTTCTTACCATTTTCGTTGTCGCTCATAGTGGCCTCCAAGGCTTTCAGGTTGCAGGTGGTGTGATGGCATCGGCGGTCGGCAGCTTGATCGGCTGGCCGCCGGCGGTGATGATGGTGCTCGGACCCTTGCCGCCGGTGCGCATCGAGGGCGACGACAGCGCGTCGCGCTTCTCGCGCTTCAGCCGCACCTGGATCATGTGCGGGCAGCGGTGATCGTCGAAATACAGTTCCTGGCAGTGCATGCAGTAGATGCACTCATTGACGTTGATGTGACCCTCGGGGTGAATCGCCTGCACCGGGCATTCCTTGGCGCAGCGCTGGCAGGGCGTGCCGCATTCGGGCCAGCGGCGCAGCCATTCGAACATCCGGATGCGGCCGGGAATCGCCAGCGCGGCGCCGAGCGGACACATGTAGCGGCAGAAGAACCGTTCGACGAACAGGCCGGCTGATAGCGTCGTCAGGGCGTAGATGACATAAAGCCATTCGCGCGCGAACTTCAGGACGATGGCGGTCTTGAACGGCTCGACCTCGGCCAGTTGCTCCGCAAAGGCGGTGGAGTACAGCGACATGCCGAACAGGCCGAGAAAGATGATGTATTTGACCGGCCACAACCGCTCGTGCAGGCCCCATGGCAGCCGGTATTGCGGGATCTTCACCGCCTGGGCGATGTTGTTGAGCAGTTCCTGCAGCGCGCCGAACGGACACAGCCAGCCGCAGAACGGCCCACGCCCCCAGAACAGCAGCCCTGCGGCGATCGCGGCCCAAAGCAGGAAGATCAACGGAGCCGACAGGAAGTACTCCCAGCTGAAGCCGGTCAGCAGCGAGTTGGCGAAGGTCAGGACGTTGACCACCGAGAGCTGGGCGTTCGCATACCAGCCGAGCCACACCAGGATGAACAGCAAATAGCCGCGGCGGACCCACGTGTAGAGCCTGGGGCGGCGGACCAGGGCATTCTGGAAGAAGAAGATCAAGGTGAGCGCGCCGAGCGCTGCAACCGTCGTGCTGATCTTGACGACGTCGCCGCGCCAGATCTTCATCCACAGTGGTTCGTCTTCGGCCGCGAAGGATTTCATGGCGTCGCGCGGCGCGACCGCAGGCGCGGCCGACGGCGCCGCGGCAGGCGTGGCGGCTTGCTGTTGCACCGGCGGCGCCGGCGCCGTTTTCATGTAAGCGTCGGGCAGCGTGTAGCCGAGATCGAAGGTGAGCCAGGCTTTTTCGCGGGTGGCGACCACGCGCTGCACGAGCAATTGCAATACCCACGGCTCGGTCGGATCGAGCGCGAATTCCGGCGGCACCGTGAACAGGGCTATTTCGGGAAACTCAGGCGCGCCTTCCGCTTCAAGGCTTCCCAACCGCGTGTGATCGCGGTCGCGGAACCGGATGCTGTTGGTGTCCTGAATCAATTCGATACGGTCGAAGATGCCGCCGCGGACGTAAGCGGCCCCCTTGAACGAATAACGGCCCGATCCCGCGACGATCAGCGCCTGCTGGCCCGGCTTCAGTCGGCCCGCCAGCCGATTGTAGCCGGCATCACCGAGCAGGCTGCGCCCGATCGTCGGCACCGCGACATCGGCAACGTACAGGTCAATGAAGATGTCGTCCGGATCGCCCTCTTCCGGATGCGCGGCCGCGCCAGCGTTGCCCGATTTTTCGAAAGCCTTGTTTGCGTCGGCAACGGTGAGGATCAGCCGACGGACAGAACCGTCGCCGACCAGGCTCTGCCAGTCGCGAATCTCGCTCTTTCCGGGATCGATCGCCTTTGAAGCTTGCGGCGCCGCGCCGGCGATCGCGTTGCCTTGACTACCTAGCCGACCGCTCTTGATGAGCTTGGTCGCGGAACGGACGATGCTGTCGCCCATCACAAGGACGGTGACCGTCGCGCCACTGACGATATCGACCTGCGGCGCGGGCGTAGCTCCGCGCGCCACGCGGTCCATGTCGGTGCCGATCAAATTATTGACCGCTTCAAGTATGCGGTCTACCGGAATGCCGACGAGCACGATGGGTTCTTTGTGCTCAACGAGTTTCAGGCCGGTTAGCACACCTTTGGGATCGATACCGACCAGGATCTGGATGGGCTTTCCAGAGTAGCCAGTGGCGTTGGCAAAATCGGAGTTTAGGTAGACGAAGCCGAGGAGCTGATCATCCTTGTAGACAGGCGCAATCGCGGGATCACCCTGCGGCGCCCCAAAGCGATTGGCGCCTGTAACCAGTTCAGCCGGCGCGGCCTTGCCAAGGTAATCACTCAGCCGGCCTGTGGCACACGCCTCTCCAAGCATGGCAATCCAGCCGAAAACGGCCAGGATTCCAAAAAGGGGAAAAATTTTGACGGGTTTATGCAAGAGGCGGTTCCAGATTTTTTAACAGAACGCCGTTGTTCTGGATCGCAAGCCTGAACATCCGTAGAGCAGCAGCAGGATTGCTGCTTGCGCTAGATCAAACTGCCGACAGTCTGATTGGCTAACAATTATTTTGTGAGAGACTCCGACATGCGCAAAGAGCCGCTTCTGACCGCGGTGCCGCCAGTTCCAGTACGAAGCTTAAGCGAGCTTTATGCAATTGCGTTGGACCAGGCGCAAAAGGCAGCACGGCAATACGGCGCGCTTGCTACGCAGACGGACGCGCGCTTGCTGCCGGTGCGCCCCGTGTTCGAGGTCGTTGCGGCGCGCGAGCACAATCGCTGCGACAGCTTGTCTGCGGCCTGCCTTACCGCCTGCAGCAAGCGTCCCGATGCGTCCGACCTGCGCTGGGCACCGATCGATCTTGTTCCTGCGGCGGAAATCGCCGACATCGGGAATTCCAGCCTGTCGACGCCTTATGACGCCTGGGCGCTCGCGGCCCGCCACCGCCAGCGCGCCTTTGTGTTCTGGACTTATGTCATCGCCCTTGCTGAAGATATTTTGGTGCGCGAGACCGCAGAGCGACTGGCGCGCGAAGCCCTGTCTGATGGCAATCTGTTGCGCCGCGAGCGGCGGCTTGCCTGGCGCGCCGAACGGAAGCTCGGAGCCGAGCACGCACCCGAGATCGACGAGCAGATCGACGAACCTGTTTCGGCGGCGCTGCTGGAGAGCCTTCTCCTCAGGGACATGATGGCCTGGTCGCAACGGCTGGACCCCGTCCAGCGCAAACAACTCCTCACCCTCGATCCCGCTCCCCTGCCCCCGCCTTTCCTGACGCCTCCAGACGGAAACGACATCGACACGAAAATTGAGGAGATCGAACAGATCAAACGCCGTGCCCTGCGCCGCGCCGAGCAATTATCCAACGTCTATCTCGACGAGGCCGACCGCGCGACCGACCAGAGCAGCATGGAATTGGCGCAGAAGCTCGCCGCGCAATCCATCATTCGACTAGCAGGGCTACGTCATCTCGCCGCCGAATCCGGACTGCGATGATCCGCGAAGCCGGCGGATGAATCTCGTAAGTCGCGCTAATTCTGCTCGTAGCCGGCAATGGCGGCGCAAGTATCGGGCAACATAAGCACGTGGCGCGCCATTCAGAACAAATCAGCGATTCGGGCCGGTGACTTTGGTCTACTCGATCATTCCGCTCCCGATTGCGTCGAATCTTGCAGGCGAAACAGCTGCACTCACTTGCAAGAGGTGCGTCAATAGCATTGATGCCTTCCGAAGGATCAATGAGCTCAGCGAAAATTTAGCCTTCTTCAACGTGATGATATTAGATGACCTTGGAAGTGCTATCTGGAGCGGCAACGAGCTGACGAAGCAATGCGAAGGTTTTGGGTCGGCGCCAGTACAGACGCGTCCTGGCCTGTAGATTACTCCCGAACTGGATGACGCAGGTGGACTCGTGGGATCTGAAAAGCGGCGAAAACTATTTGGATATAACCAGTTTGAGACGGCAGAGAAACTCGGGGTAAATCGCGGCGCGGTACAAAACTGGGAGCGTGAAATCAGACCAGTACCCAAGGCAGTCGAGCTCACCTGCGAAGAACTCAACCAGCTCGCGAAGCGACATCCGGGCTCTGGTCCGGTCTTTCTTGTTTATACGGATGCCCCCTATTTCAGCCTTCGCAGGAGCCCTACCAAGTATCGGTGTTGCGCTGCGAGTCCTGTCCGACCAACGAAGCCGCCATTCAACAAGCAGGCCGCTTGACCCGAGATCCATTATTTGTTGATCCTATCATTCTCGGCGAAGACGGATCTGTCATCTGGATTCGCCCGCTCTTCTCAAAGAGTGCAACAGACGCTTCACTGACGAATCCAGATGCAGATAACCAAGCAGATCAAGGGCGGTTAGGTTAGGCGGCGAGGTATGGCTGAAGTCTGATCGGAACCCGCCTCCGTCGCTGTCGCCGTTCGTCCAGTAGCTCCATCGGCGGAATAGGTCAGATGAATGCTAAGTGCTATGGCGCACTCGGATGATCAGAGGCCTTCACTCTGGATATTGCCTTCTTCCTTTCTACGCCAAGGCAGTCGTCCATCGACTTCGGTCTGAAGCGAGAAGCTCAAAAGCGTCCGGATGATAATAATCACGGCGAGTATGCCAAGACGTTCAAAGGTCGGTACGATCGCGACCATTCCGATGATATCGGCCGCGATGAAGAACTCGAGACCGAGCAGAATCCCTCGCCCCAAATTGGCTCTGTAGGAACCCGCTCACTATCGCCAGAAGTGCCGCCGAAAACAGCAGCCGCCTTCTCCACCGCAAGATTCGATCTGGCTCTCGGCCTCCGTACGCGTAGAGTGGAAACAGCGCCGCACCGAACAGCGTGGTGGTCGCCACGTACTGCAGGAGTCGCGAGAGTACGAGCCCGATATCGATCATCAGCGCCCCACGCTAAAGGAGTAGTTTCCTTTGACGCGATGGGTATCGCCGGAGACCGCGTGCCAATCCACCTTGTACTCTCCGGGCGAGAGTTCCTGCTTCACAGGGACGACCAGCATCTTCTTGTTCGCGGGATCTGTCTCTGACT